>Ga0315336_1000268_pt1 | contig 184493 bp, 169 predicted proteins | sample ASW5metaG_FD_204512 | JGI IMG/M metagenome (GOLD analysis project Ga0315336, IMG submission 204512) | Ammonia-oxidizing marine archaeal communities from Monterey Bay, California, United States - ASW #5 | ecosystem: Environmental > Aquatic > Marine > Intertidal zone | place: USA: California... | reverse complement strand
GGGGTTAGGCGGGCATTCTTATGCATGTTCATTCGGTCCTGCTCCAGAAGCTTTTGTCTTTGCAAACTTCAGCTTCTCAGAGCGGGATCGAGTGAACAACCTATTGAGAGCTCACATCTAGCTCACGAACAGCCGTTGGTTGATCCGCAAGTATTGCATTTCAGGCAGGTGCCGTTGCGCACCATGGTGAAATTGCCACATTCGCCGCAAGGATCGCCTTCATAGCCTTTGACCCGCGCCTCGTGAATGCGCCCGAGGTTCGTGTTGACCGCCGGCAAGGCCTCCGCCACCGACCCGGCCGTCGCCGCAGCTACACTGCCGTTGCCAGCCGCCATTCTTGCCGCCAGTACCTGCTCGTTGGCCATGGCCTCGCCGCCGTTCAAGACATAAAGGTTGGTCCTAAGATAACCGGTCGATGCCATGCCCATGGCCAGGTTGACACGTTCGTCGTCAGCGGTTTCGCCGTAATCTTCGTCTTGCAGGTTAGTTTGGTTTTCGCCACGGCCGAGACTGTCGAAGCGCACATCCGCCGGCTCCACGTGGGCCAGGTCGTTGCGGCCGAGATAGCTGATCGCCAGCTCCCGGAACACGTAATCCAGAATTGACGTCGACATCTTGATGACGTCGTTGCCGTCGACCATGCCGGACGGTTCGAACCGGGTGAAAGTGAAGGCCTCGACATACTCTTCCAGTGGCACGCCATATTGCAGGCCGATCGAAATGGCGATGGCGTAGTTGTTCATCAAGCTGCGGAAGGCGGCACCTTCCTTGTGCATGTCGATGAAGATCTCGCCCAGACTGCCGTCGTCATATTCGCCGGTGCGGAGATAAACCTTGTGGCCGCCGACCATGGCCTTCTGGGTGTAGCCCTTGCGGCGGTTCGGCAGGCGGTTTCGACCGGCGCTGACGATACGTTCAACAATGCGTTCGGCGATGACTTGGGCACGCACGCCGGTCGGTTCGTCGGCCAGGTCTTCGGCCAATTCAGCGCCGTCGCCGTCGAGGATTTGCGCCGCCAGCGGCTGTGACAGTTTCGAGCCGTCGCGATAGAGCGCGTTCGCCTTGAGCCCGAGTTTCCAAGACAGCCTGTAGGCATCGCTGCAATCGGCGACGCTGGCGCCGTTCGCCATATTAATGGTCTTGGATATGGCACCGGAGATAAACGGCTGCACCGCCGCCATCATCAGAATATGCGCATTGGTCGACAGTGCACGTGTCCCGTATTGACCACACGCATTGGCGCAATCAAATACGGCCAGATGCTCCGAATCGAGCGCCGGCGCGCCTTCCAACGTCATGGCGCCACAGACATGGATGTTGGCCGCTTGGATCTCGGCGTCGGTGAAGCCGAGCGCCGCCAACATGTCGAACGACAGATCATTCAACTGCGCCGCCGTGAACCCCAAGGCATTCTTGCAGAAGCTTTCGCCCAACGTGAACTGATTGAACATAAAGCGAATGTCGAACACGCCGGCGGCAGCGCCCTCGATCTTCTTGATGACGTCCGGCGTGAAGCCGCGGGCCGCCAAGCTTTCCGGATTGACGCCGGGCGCATCGACCAGACTGCCATGGCCGACCGCATAGGCGACAATTTTCTCGACCGCTTTTTCGCCGTAGCCCAAGGTTTTCAAAGACTCGGGCACTGTCCGATTAATGATCTTGAAATAGCCGCCGCCGGCGAGCTTCTTGAACTTGACCAAAGCAAAGTCCGGTTCGACGCCGGTGGTGTCGCAATCCATGACCAGGCCAATGGTGCCGGTCGGCGCGATCACGGTTGTTTGCGCGTTGCGGTAGCCGTGCTTTTGGCCGAGCCGGAGCGCGTCGTCCCAAGCCCGTGCCGCCGCCTCGATCAAGGCCGGCTCCGGACAGTTTTGGTGATCCAGCGGCACCGGCGCCGTGGCCAGCCCCTCATAGCCTTCCCGCTCGCCACGGGCGGCGCGGCGGTGGTTGCGAATGACCCGCAGCATCGCGTCCGAATTGCGGGCATAGCCCGGAAATGCCCCAAGCTCGCCGGCCATTTCCGCAGAGGTCTGGTAGGCGACGCCAGTCATCACCGCGCTGATCGCTCCGGCGAGCGCCCGACCCTCGGTCGAATCATAGGGCAGGCCGAACGCCATGAGCAGACCGCCGATGTTGGCGAAGCCGAGGCCCAGCGTTCGGAAATCATATGACAGCTGCGCGATGCGCGCCGAGGGGAATTGCGCCATCAGCACCGCGATTTCGAGCGTAATGGTCCAGAGGCGGACCGCATGTTCGAACGCCCCGACGTCAAAGCAATTGTCCGCCGTACGGAAGGCCATCAAGTTCAGCGAGGCGAGATTGCATGCCGTATCGTCGAGAAACATATACTCCGAGCAGGGATTGGAGGCATTAATTCGGCCGTCCGCGGGACACGTATGCCAATCGTTGATCGTGGTATCGAACTGCAAACCGGGGTCAGCGCTTGACCAGGCGGCGAGCGAAATTTGATCCCACAAGTCGCTGGCGTTGATTTCCTCGGCGACCTCGCCGTCGGTGCGGCGAATAAGCGGCCACATCTCTCCAGCGTCCACGGCCCGAAGGAACGCGTCGGTCACCCGCACCGAATTGTTCGAGTTCTGCCCGGAAACCGTCAAATAGGCGTCCGAATCCCAATCGGTATCGTATGTCGGAAACCAAATTTCGGTGTAGCCTTGGCGGGCAAAGTCGATGACCCGCTGAATGTAGTTCTCCGGAATCAAGGTCTTCCGGGCGAGCTGAATTTGTTTCTTCAGCGCCTTGTTCTTGCGCGGATCGTAGCGCGCGTCACCGGCGGATTCTTCGGCGCCATGACAGGCATCGATGATGGCATTCAGGTGATTATTGCAAAGCTTGGAGCCGACCACCAGGCTCGCGACTTTTTGTTCCTCGGCCATCTTCCAATTGACGAAATCGACGACGTCGGGGTGGTCGACGTCGACCGCGACCATTTTCGCCGCGCGCCGGGTGGTGCCGCCCGACTTTATGGCGCCAGCGGCACGGTCGCCGATTTTCAAGAAACTCATCAGGCCTGAGGATTTACCGCCGCCCGACAGCGGTTCGCCTTCGCCGCGCAGATTGGAAAAGTTGGTACCGGTGCCGGAACCGTATTTGAACAGCCGCGCTTCGCGCACCCACAAATCCATGATGCCGCCGTCGTTGACGAGATCGTCCTGTATCGACTGAATGAAACAGGCGTGCGGCTGCGGATGCTCGTAGGCGTTCTCGGCCTCCGTCAAGTGCCCGGTCTTGTAGTCGACGAAATGATGGCCTTGCGCCGGTCCGCCGATGCCGTAGGCCCAGTGGATGCCGGTGTTGAACCATTGCGGCGAATTGGGCGCGCCCATCTGTTGCGCCAGCATGGCGCGCATTTCGTCGAAATAGGCGAGCGCGTCGGCCTCGGTATCGAAATAGCCGGCTTTCCAGCCCCAATATGTCCAGGTGCCGGCCAGGCGGTCGAAAACCTGTTTGGCACTGGTTTCCGATGTCGTCCGCGCCGCCGGATCGAGCGCGGCGAGGGCCGCGTCGTCGGCTTGCCAGCGCCACAACCATTCCGGAACGTCGGCTTCCTCGACCTGGCACAGCCGTGTCGGCACGCCGGCCTTGCGGAAGTATTTTTGCGCCAGGATATCGCAAGCCACTTGCGACCAATGCGCGGGAACTTCGATATCCGCCATCTGAAATACGGTGCTGCCGTCCGGATTCTTGATTTCGCTGGTGGTGTAGCGAAAATCCAGCCCTTGGTACGGCGATTCGCCTGCCCCGGTGAAACGGCGGTCAACCTGCATCCCGATAATCCCTCAAATGATCCTATTGCCCAACTCGGTTTCGAGCCGCACGCGCTGATGCCGAACAACGCTTACGCAGCGGCTTTTTCGAAGTTCCCTGTAACGCAAGGCGCCCTCGACTTTTTACCGTCATCGACCAGATCTAGTGGGGTCGGCGGCGGGGAACTCAACATATAGAATTCGGTTTCGCGGTTCAACAACGACTTGATGAATTTTGCCGATGAAATCCGGACTGGACGCCTGCCCTGGGCAATGCCATATTCGCGGCGCTTTATCGCGCGGAAATCGGCAGCGGGTGAACGGTTAATGACCATTCGAACACGGTTTCTGACCTGGTTGAGAGGCAAGCAGGTCGGGACCGACCAATTCGGCAATCGCTACTTCGTTGCCAAGAGCGGCGAAGACCGGCGTTGGGTGCTCTATAAGGGCATCACGGAGGCGTCGAAGGTACCGCCGGAATGGAACGCTTGGCTGCATCACACCGTCGACAGCCTGCCGTCCGACAAGCCGAAGGCCTACGATTGGGAAAAGGATCACCTGCCGAATCTTACCGGTACGGTGCATGCCTACCGGCCGCGCGGCCACGCCAGCCGCGGCGGCGTCCGCGCGCAGGCGACCGGCGACTATGAAGCCTGGAATCCGAACGAGTCGTAATGGCAACGTATCAAGATTGAGAATCCAGCCATGGGCAACAACATTGTCGAAACTTTGATGGGCGCCGTGGTGCTGATCATCGCTGTGTTTTTTGTGATTTTTGCCTATACCGCGACCGAAGTCAGACCATCAACCGGGTACGAATTGTCAGCGCGCTTTTCCCGCGTCGACGGCCTGTCCGTCGGCAGCGACGTGCGCATGTCCGGCATCAAAGTCGGCACGGTGGTCGAACAATCGCTCGATCGGGAGACGTTCGACGCATTGGTGGTGTTGAACCTGAAAAACGACGTAAAAGTACCCGATGACACCGCCGTGAAAATCACCTCCGACGGATTGCTTGGCGACAGCTACGTGTCATTGGAGCCGGGCGGCAGCGAAATTTTTCTCGAGCCCGGCGAAGAACTGACCATCACACAGGGCGCGGTCAACCTAATGGATTTGATCGCCCAGGCCGTGTTCGGCTCCGCCAAATCCAATGAATGACGGCACCGCATTTACGGGCCAACAAGCCGATCTGACGCAGACGCAAACCTGGAAGGCGGATCGGTACGCCCATAATGCGCGCTTTGTTGCCGATCTCGGTGCCACGGTTTTTGCCTTGCTGGCACCACAACCGGGCGAGAAGATTCTCGATCTTGGCTGCGGCGACGGCGCCCTGACCGAAAAGTTGGTTGCCGCCGGCGCCGACGTGATCGGTGTCGATGCCAGTGCGGCAATGGTCGAGGCGGTGCGTGCCAAAGGCCTGGACGCCCAGGTCATGGACGGTGGCAACCTCGGCTTCGAAGAGGCGTTCGACGCGGTCTTTTCCAATGCCGCCTTGCATTGGATGCTGGACCCCGACGCGGTCATCGACGGAGTCCGACGGGCGCTGAAGCCGGGCGGACGCTTTGTTGCGGAATTCGGCGGCCATGGCAATGTCGCCGCCATCACCGTGGCACTGACCGCCGCCCTCGAACGCCGCGGCATCGACAGTCAAAGCCGAATTCCGTGGTACTTTCCGACGCCGGGGGCCTATTGCCAACGCTTAGAGAAGGCGGGCTTCACGGTGGACTCGATCGAGCTGCTGCCACGGCCGACGCCGTTGCCGACCGATATCGCCGGTTGGCTCGACACCTTTGGCGAAAATTTCTTCCGCGCATTGCCAGAGGCCGAACACCAAACGGTCAAGCAAGAAGTCGTCGCCTTGCTGCGGCCCTGCCTGTGCGATGAGAGCGGAAATTGGACAGCGGATTACGTGCGCCTGCGATTCGCCGCGCGGCTTTGAATACCGTTCGCACAGCAGCGGCCGGGGCGGCATTGGCCATCCTCTGCGCCGGCGCCGCGGCGCCGGCCGAGGAGGCGCCGGCAGCCGACGAAATTGCCGTATTGCGCGGCTTGGATAAAGTCACCGCCCGGATTTCGACCTTCGATGCACCAATCGATCAGACGATCCGCTTCGGCACCTTGGAAATTCGCGTCCGCCGGTGCCACAAACGACCGCCCGAAGAGCCGCCGGAAGTCTCGGCCTTCGTGGAAATTGCCGATCGGCGCGAGGGCGCCGGGTCGGTTTCGCTGTTCAACGGTTGGATGTTCGCCTCCAGTCCGGCTTTGTCTGCATTGGAGCATCCGGTCTACGACGTCTGGGTAATCGATTGCAGGATTTCGGCGCCCGCCAGTCCTGAAGGCAAGGAATGAAAATCGCCGCTGAGCAGGGCGGCCGGTTCCAGAAGCCTGAGGAACTGATCGCGCGGCACTTCTTGAATACCGAATTGCTTGAGGTGGTCAGTGACAAACTGCGCGTCCAACAAGCGGTACCCGCCGGCCATCAGGCGCGCCGCCAGGAAAACCAATGCGATCTTGCTGGCGTTCGTATGCCGGCTAAACATGCTTTCGCCGAAAAATACACCACCCAGTGACACGCCATATAGACCACCGGCAAGTTCCATGCCCTGCCAGCACTCGACACTATGCGCATGACCGAGCCGGTGCATGCGGCCATAGAGATCGATCAGTTCGTCGTTGATCCAGCTTTCCTCGCGACCTTCAACGGGCTCGGCACATTCGCGAATGACCCGGTCGAAGGCGCTGTCGACCGTCACGCGGTAGGGGTCTTGACGCACTGTGCGTCTGAGCCGCCGCGGCACACGAAATTGATCCAGTGGAATAACGCCGCGGTGTTCGGGCTCGACCCAAAACAGCTCGGCTTGGCTGCGCCCTTCGGCCATGGGAAACCAGCCCTTGGCATAGGCGCGAAGCAAAATCTGCGGCGTCAGAAAATGTCTGTACACGGCCGCAACCCCAGCAGACGAAACACATTGGACGTTACAATAGCGCCCGATCCGCGCCGGCTCTAGGGACCTGCGCCACGTTGATTGGCAATATAGCTTTCCAGCCAGTGTATGTCGTAGGCGCCATTGACGAAATCAGGCTGGTTCACCAGGTCGAGATGCAAGGGAATGGTGGTCTCGATGCCGCCGATGACATATTCCTCCAACGACCGGCGCAGCCGCATTAAGCATTCGTTGCGGTTGCGGCCATAGACGATCAGCTTGGCGATTAGGCTGTCGTAGTGCGGCGGCACGCGGTAACCGGAATAGAGCGCCGAATCGATACGCACGCCCAGGCCGCCCGACGGGTGATAGTCGCTGATGCGCCCGGGCGAGGCGGCGAAGGTCAGCGGATTTTCGGCGTTGATGCGGCATTCGATGGCGTGTCCGGAAAACTTCACGTCTTCCTGGGTCAGGGCCAGATGGCCGCCGTTGGCGATGCGAATCTGCTCGCGCACCAAATCGATGCCGGTAATCGCCTCCGTCACCGGATGTTCGACCTGCAGCCGGGTGTTCATTTCGATGAAATAGAACTCACCATTTTCGAACAGAAACTCGACCGTACCAACGCCGCGATAGCCGAGCCGCGCCATTGCCTCGGCAACAACGCCGCCAATGCGCGCGCGGGTGTCGGCATTAAGTGCGGGCGAGGGCGCCTCTTCAAGAATCTTTTGGTGACGGCGTTGTAAGGAGCAGTCCCGCTCGCCCAAATGGACCACGTCGCCGTAGCCGTCAGCCAGCACCTGAATTTCGATATGCCGGGGCAAACTCAGAAACTTTTCCAGGTAGACGGCGTCGTCGCCGAACGCGAGGCGCGCTTCGGCACGGGCAGCCGACAATGCGGGCTCGATTTCGTCTTCAGCGCGCACCACCTTCATGCCGCGGCCGCCGCCGCCGGCCGAGGCCTTCAACAAAACCGGAAAGCCCATGTCCCGAGCCACGCGTCGTGCGTCTTCGGGATCGCTAATGGCGCCGTCGGAGCCCGGTACCACCGGCACGCCGAGCCGACGCATGGTGTCCTTGGCGGCAATTTTATCGCCCATCAGCCGGATATGTTCGGACGTCGGCCCGATGAAGGTGATGCCGTGGGCCTCCAGGATTTCCGCGAAATTTGCGTTCTCCGACAGAAAGCCGTAGCCCGGATGAATGGCGTCGGCGTTGGTGATCTCCGCTGCCGCAACGATCGCCGGGATGTGCAGATAGCTTTGTCCCGGGCTGTTGGGGCCGATGCAGACACTTTCGTCGGCCAGGCGCACATGCATCGCCTCGGCATCGGCTTCCGAATGCACGGCCACGGTATGGATACCCATCTCGCGACAGGCACGGTGGATGCGCAAGGCGATTTCGCCGCGATTGGCGATGAGGACTTTGTCGAACATGGCCGTTCGCTACTCGATGACCATGAGCACTTGGCCGAACTCGACGGGCTGTTCGTTGCTGACCAAGATATGGCTGACCCGGCCGCCGCGTGGTGCCGGAATCGGGTTCATGGTCTTCATCGCTTCGATGATGATGACGGTTTCGCCTTCGCTCACCGTGTCGCCGACGGAGACAAAGGACGCAGCACCCGGTTCGGGCGAAGTATAAACGGTGCCGACCATGGGCGAGGCAACGGCACCGACATGCTGGCTCAAATCTTCGCTGACGGCGACAGACTCCGCCGCCGGCGCGGCCTCAACGGTTTCCGCGAACGGCGGTGCCGGTGCCGGTCGCGTTTCGACGACGCTCGCGACCGACGATCCACCGCGGCCGACGCGGACCAGCGTATCGCCCTCGCTCCATTCGATTTCCGTCAGACCGGTTTCGTTCAACAGCGCGGCAAGGTCCCGGATGACCTGTTTATCGACCCTCAGTCTGGCCATTCTCTGTTCATTTCCTCTCGACTATCGGATCATATGATCACGGTTGGACAAGATCTGCCATAGCCTGTATCGCCAGCAAGTAGCTCTGCCTGCCGAAGCCGCAAATCACGCCGACCGCGGCTGGGCTGACATAGGAGTGGTGGCGAAACGTTTCGCGCCGAAAGACGTTTGAAAGATGAATTTCAATCACCGGCAATTCGACCCCCGTCAGTGCATCCAACAGGGCCACCGACGTATGGGTGTAGGCGCCGGCGTTGATGATGATGCCAGCGGCGTTTTCGCGGGCCTCCTGCACCCAGCTCACCAACTGGCCTTCGCCGTTGGTTTGCCGAAATTGGACGGCGAGACCCAAGGGCCCGGCTTTGGCAATACAGGCGCTTTCGATGTCGGCCAGCGTCTCGCGGCCATAGATATCCGGTTCTCTGGTACCGAGCATGTTCAAGTTAGGACCATTGAGGATGAAGATCGTCGTCGCCATGGCGGCGAATTTCCTTTATAGAACGGCCCAATGCACTGAGCAAATTTCGACCATAGGGAACCGTTTGACCGGGATTATTTTACGCCGTGGCAAGGAGCGCGTCGCCATGCGATGTGGGGCATCGGATAAGACGCGCGACGCCGCCACGGCGCAAAAGAACCCGGCCTTCGGTGGTGCAACTCGGCTTTTCGGGTGCGTTGCGGTGCTTGGTCACTTGAACATGGGGTATCCCATGTTCAAGCCCACATCGCGCTGCGCACCGCGCCTGCCCGAAAAACCGATTTGCACCCATCAAACGGTTCCCTATGATCGAAACTTGCTCTAGGTCATATCTGATTCTCCAGACGCCGCCAAGCAACGGTTGCCGATTGCAGTGCCGGCCAGATTTGCCGCGGCAGCCGGTTGAAAAATTCGTCGTAATATCCATACTCTGTCGCGGGCCGGTCGGGCTCGGACAAATTGCTTAGAGGACCAGTGCGGACCATGAATTTGACCATAAATGGCGAGGCGCGTGCGCTGAATGGGCCGCTTTCCGTCGCCGGGCTGCTGGCGGAGCTTGGCCTCGACAGGCGCAAGGTCGCACTCGAGCGGAATTTGGAGATTGTGCCCCATTCCGCTTACGAACAAATGATGCTGACCGAAGGCGACAAACTCGAAATCGTGCATTTTATCGGCGGCGGCAATGTCGTCGCCCCGGTTGCCGACAACGCTGCCGAAGACAGTTTCACGATCGCCGGTAAGTCCTTCCAGTCGCGGCTGATTGTCGGTACCGGCAAGTACAAAGACTTAGAGGAGACCGCCCGGGCGATCGAGGCGTCAGGCGCGGAAATCGTCACAGTCGCCGTGCGCCGCGTCAACGTGTCCGATCCCAACCAGCCGATGTTGATGGATTTCGTCGATCCCAAGGTCTACACTTATTTGCCCAACACTGCCGGCTGCTTCACCGCTGACGACTCGCTCCGCACCTTGCGCTTGGCGCGCGAGGCCGGCGGCTGGAATCTGGTGAAGCTCGAAGTCCTGGGCGATCAGAAGACGCTTTATCCGAACATGCCGGAAACCTTTCGCGCCGCAGAAGTGCTGATCAACGAAGGCTTCGAGGTCATGGTCTATTGCAACGACGACCCGATCGCCGCCAAGCAATTGGAAGACATGGGCTGCGTTGCCATCATGCCACTCGGCGCACCGATCGGCTCCGGACTCGGTATCCAGAACCGGGTACATACCCGGCTTATCGTCGAAGAGGCAAAGGTGCCGGTCCTGGTCGACGCCGGCGTCGGCACCGCCTCGGACGCCGCCATCGCCATGGAACTGGGCTGTGACGGTGTGTTGATGAACACCGCTATCGCCGAAGCCAAGGACCCGATCCGCATGGCCGTCGCCATGAAGCTCGCCGTCCAGTCCGGCCGTCACGCCTATCTCGCCGGCCGCATGCCACTCAAACGCTACGCCGACCCAAGCTCGCCGTTGGCTGGGTTGATTTGAGCAGGGCGTCGGCTTGGTCGGCACGAAGGCCAAGTGATTGACGTCAAGGGCGACGGTTGGTTCGTTGCCAGATTCGGCGCTGCGCTGGCCTGTACACGCTGTGCCGTCGAGATCCAACAGTCACAGAACGGACAAGAAAAAGAGACCGCATTGATGGCGTTGGGGCGGTTGCATTTCGGATTGAACCATGAAGCGCCGCCAAATCCCGGCAACGTATGGCCACCGGAGAAAGACAACACGGCGGTTACACTGGTTGCCTTAGCCGAGCCCGGCGGCATTTGCCTGTCCCAAACGATCTATGACGACATCAGATTCAAGATCGATCTGCCATTCGACACAACGCGCGATCCCAAACACACCGCATTCGTATGCCAAGAAATACGGCGCAAACTCAGTTCACTGAATTTGCTCAAAGCGGGCGCCGTGCGCATCGGCGCCGCCGGTTTGGCAAGGTAGGGTCTACGAAGACAGTAGTGGTCCGACAGCGAATGCGTCGGCAAAGCCTCCGATTTCAATGGTATGCCGCTCACGCGACCGAACGGTGGAAACCGGAAGGACAGCGGGCGATGACCGGCGTGGCCCGCGAATGGCGAAATGTGCCAACTGCAGACCTGAGACCAGGCGGTCAGCTCTATGGATTTTGCCCTTCCTGACGGCTAGTCTCAGCAGCGAGGAGGGATATCCATGGAACGCAGATTGGCCGCCATCTTGTTGGTGGATGTGGCTGGCTATTCAAGCCTAATGGGTAGGAATGAGGCTGGCACCCTATCGGCGCTCAAGGCCCTGCGCCGGGATGTTTTCGCGCCACAGGTGGCGGCCCACAAGGGTCGCGTGGTCAAGCTCATGGGCGACGGAGCGTTAGTCGAGTTTCCCAGTATCGTCAATGCGGTGGATTGCGCCATCGCGTTGCAGCGGTTGCTCGCCGAGCGCCCCACGGAACAGCCGATCAAACTCCGCGTCGGCGTCAACCTTGGCGACATCATCATCGAAGGCAGCGACATTTACGGCGACGGGGTGAACGTGGCAGCGCGCATCCAGGAGATAGCGGACCCGGGCGAGGTTTGTATCTCCGGCGCAGCATATGAGCAGGTCAAAGGAAAAGTAGAGCATGCATTCGATGACCTGGGATATCGCAAGGTCAAAAATATTGCAGAGCCGGTGCGCATTTACAGAGCCAATTCAATACGACCGGAGACAATAGCTGAGCTAGGTTGGGGTCCCGTCCTGACAGACGAATCGTCGCTGATAACTGGCCGATGCATGTGCGGCAAAGTTCGCTACGAAAGCAGCCAACCTCCACAGTGGGCGGGCTATTGTCACTGCAGAATGTGTCAACGCGCCAACAGCGCGTCGGTTACTGCCTGGATAGTGTTTCCACAAACTGCAGTCAGTTTCCCGAACGTTGAGCCGACGTACTTCAAATCATCACCTTTCGCCGAACGTGGCTTCTGCTCGATATGTGGGTCACCCTTGACTATGAGATTCCCCGAAGAGCCAAACGGCATTTTGGCATTCTTCATTGCGAGCCTCGACCAACCGGAAAACTTCGCACCAACGGTGCATGTTGGTATTGAGGGCAAGATGCCATGGTTGGACATACACGACGATTTGCCACGGGCACGATCCGAGGAATCCAAAGATCTCCGCATACGGTGGAGTAACGCTGGCTTTCCCGATCCTGCTGATTGGAAATTTCAAGAATAAATGCAGCGCCGCCAGCGACGGGTGTGAGTCATTCGCGTCTTTTCAGGCGCGATCGGTCCAGGTCCGAAATCAGGGGTTTAGCTGAAACCGGTCGATGCCGCAGAGTCGAGAGCGGATTGTTCGACCTTCAATTCTTTGCCCATTCCGCGAATTTTTTCGGGTAGGCGTTGGGTTTTCAGGGCTGAAACCGGTAGAGATTTTTCAGAACGGCACTGATGATTCGTCTCGGAGCCCGTTGTGCGATTTTGAGACAGAAGCTACAGCCGATAGACGCACCAATTGCATAGAAGCGCCGGCACAGCCGAGATGATCCATTTCCGCGAGCTGGGCGCCCTGAATAGGTGTGCCAGCTCTGATCAGCGAAACTGTTGATCATGATCAAGGTGAACTTGCCGGTAAGGCGTTAGATTGCAGCAAATTTCTTGGCCTTGATGGGTGTCGACAAATGGATTTTGCGTTTTCGGACCGGTCCGTCGAATTGCAGCAGGCAATTCGCGGTTTTATGCAGAATTATCTGCTGCCCCATGAGCAGGCCTACCACGACGACGTCTCCAACGGTATTTACCCGCCGCAGGTGGTTGAGGACCTGAAGGCCCTGGCCAAGGACGAAGGCCTATGGAACTTCTTTTTGCCGTCGCTGCCGGACGATGCCCCAGGCACCGGCCTTAGCAATCTGGACTATGCGCCGATGGCGGAGATCATGGGCCGGGTTTATTGGGCATCCGAAGTTTTTAACTGCAATGCGCCGGACACCGGCAACATGGAGCTGCTTCATCTATTCGCCACGCCGGCACAGAAAGAGCGTTGGCTGAAGCCTTTGTTCGAGGGCGAGATCCGGTCCTGTTTCATGATGACGGAACCGGACGTCGCCTCGTCGGACGCAACCAATATCCAATTTTCAATTCGCCCGGTTGGTGACGCTTATGTCTTGAACGGCCGCAAATGGTTTATTACTGGCGCCCTAGATCCGCGCGCCAAGCTGGGCATTGTTCTCGGCGTGACCGATCCGGATGGGCCACAGCACAAACGCCACTCTCAGGTACTGTTCCCGATGGACACGCCCGGAATCGAGATTGAACGCAATATCAGTTACATGAACCATCTGGCGCCGGAAGGAACCTGCGAGGTGGTATTCCGCAACGTCAAAGTGCCTAAGGAAAATCTGCTGGGCGAAGAAGGCGCAGGTTTTGCATTGGCCCAGGCTCGGCTGGGCCCGGGGCGTATCCATCATTGCATGCGCTCGATCGGCCAATGCGAATTGGCGCTTGAACTAATGTGCCAGCGGGCCCTCGAACGTCGTGCGTTCGGAAAATATCTCCACGAGCACGGCAATGTCGGTGAATGGATCGCGCATGCAAGGATCGAGATTGAACAAGCGCGATTGCTGGTGCTCAAATGCGCTTGGCTCATCGATCAGAAAGGCAATAGGGCCGCACGCAATGAAATATCGATGATCACGGCGCTGGTTCCGCCCTTGCAGACGAAGATCATCAATCGCGCAATTCAAGTGTTCGGTGCGATGGGTCTGTCGCCGGATACGCCATTGCCGTACCTCTGGAGCTGGGGACGCGCCCTGCAAATCCTCGACGGCCCGGACGAGGTGCATTTACGCGCGGTGGCGCAAAATGAAATCAAAAGCGCGCAAGCCTTGCGGGCGGACAGCATCGTCGCCGGAGGCTATCGGCAAAGCCGCTACGAGCCGCCAACCGCGAATTAGAGCGCAAGCGGCTGGTCTGGTCCGCGCCAAGTCAAGTCATTTGGGGCATTGGGCAGTGTCACGGTTGCCGGCGCGTAATTTGCTCGAAATGACCTTCGTCGACGATTCCGTAAGGACGGCCAGGCACGATATGAAATAGGTCTGAGCCCAGGCTGAGAGGATTGCCATCGTTCCATCGGCCAACGCTCATCCGGCCGTTCACCCAGACCGCCGTGAGGACAGGAGATCTCACGAATGACACGGTGCCCGCAATCACGGATTTCTTGATGCTGGCCCGAAGCGAGGGAATGTTCGCGGCTCCAACCGAAGCGATTTTTCGAACATAGCCCATGTGCGACAGACCAGCGAGCGCGAACTGCTGAATGCGGCCGTGTACGCCCTCGCCACGGTGCCGCGGCGCGGTCCAGGTCATACTGGTCCAGGCTATGTCGGGTTCCAGTCGGTAACGCAACCAGGGATAAAATTCGATGTCGCCGGACTCGTACATGAAGTAGCCATGCAAGTCGTCATCGCGCCGCAGAATGGCAATATGCGCGCCGGCAGCCAAGTAAGCATGGAACGATTCGTCAGACATGCCGCTCTGCCGCATCAGCCGACTGTCCGTTTCTTCAGCCCAGCGCACGTCGGAATCAATCGGCCCGTCGCGCGGCCACGCTCTGAGGTCGGCTTCGAATATGTACGCCGTTCCGGCTTGCAAAATGCGTTCGGGAAAAACCGATTTTATGACATTTTGCACAGTGTACAGTGGCCCGACTTGGCGAAAATATAGCAAAAACCGCCGCGGCAACGATTCCGGCTCGGCAAGCAATTCGGCGACCTCTGCAATCATCATCTGTAGTCTATCGGACGCTTCCGCCATCACTCGAATGGTCGATATGCTAATACCGGAACATAATAACAAGCGGGCCGCCATAAGCGAGCAGTTGTACCTATGAACGAATGCGGTGTTCTGGCAAAATCAACCCACGATACTGCATTAATCATACCCATTCGGACGAGACAAATCGAACACCGAAAACCGCAACCTGGATCGCTCCGAATGCCAATACCGACCGGCCCGCAATCAACTTTCCATGAATTCCTGTGATCACAGATCAAATATGACGACTAGATTCGAATTTTTGAATTTGGCGAGTTGCATTGTTTTCACACACATTTCTGGCACTCCGCTTTAGACTTGATTATGCCCATGTCCTCAAAATGTCGTAATAGAGCTGAACAATCATCAATAAGGATACTAGAGTGCGATAACGCTCTGGACAGGCTGAACGAAGCACGGTTCAAGCAACATTATGACAAACTCTTTTCAAACTGCCATTGGAGCACACCCTTTCAGAGTTGGGCTTTTCTTACAACATGGTACAAGTACTATTGTATCCTGTACGATCCTGTTATTATATTGGATGTCGATCCTGACAACAAACTTACAGCGTTTCTGGCGCTGGCACGCGACAAGCAGACCTCGCGTCTCTTCGTAGCGGGCACGCATCAAGCGGAATACCAGGCTTGGCTCAGCTCGGCCGACAGCTACGGACCATTTCTAAGCAATGCGTTCAACGCGCTACAGCAAAAATACGACACCCGTAGTCTGACGTTCAAATATCTGCCTGAGCGAGCTCCGACTGACTGGATGACTAATCGCCAGGGCAAGAATTGGTCGGTTCAAATACGCCGCCACAAGCGTCCCCTGGTAGACCTGAGCAAGGCCGAACAAATGGCCAAGTCGCTCAACAAGAAGAGTAACAAAAGTCGGATACGCAGATTGAACCGCCAAGGGCCGCTGGAATTTTTCCAAAAAATGGACCCGGATGAATGTGAACATCGTATCGATGAAATCGCCGCGCACTACGACCTCCGTCAAGGCGCCATCAACGGTTCTCGTCCCTTCATCGACGACCCCAACAAGCGCGGCTTCCACGTCGAATTGATGCGCCAGCAAAATCTATTTCATGGTTCGATGCTAACAGTGGGCGACAAACTCGCCGCAGCCCATATCGGTGCAGGCGACGAAAGCACAATGTCGATAGGTGTTTTCTCCTATTCGCCATTTTTCGCCCGACAGTCGCCCGGAAAGATTCTGATACTGATGATGTGTATCGACCTGGCGAAAAGGGGATATCAGTATCTTGATCTCACACCAGGCGGAGACTGGAAGGATCGATTTGCCACGGACTTTGGCCAGGTCATTGAAGCCAAGGTTATTTTTGATCAACGGATGGCATTCCGGGAGAAGATCACGGGTGTTTTCGCAACGGTCGCAAAATCGACCGCAAAGCTGCTTGGGGTTCGTCCGGCCGCGGTCAAAAACCTCGCCCAAACACTCAGGCACCGCAGGCTCAGCTCGGTATTTCGATTTCTCGGTGAACACATTTGGAGTGATCGCGAATTTCGGATCTATTTCTTAGATGCAGCGATTGGACGGCAAACCCATTTCGACAAGGTGTTGCAAAGAGATTCAATTCAAGACTTATTGGCGTTCAGACCTACCGAACGCTGGCAAACGCGACAGAAGTTTCTTGGCACGGCGCTGCAGAGACTGGCGCAAGGGATGCACGTATATACCTATGTCGAAAATGGAATCCTGATACACAGCGGGTGGCAAATTGAAAGGCAAGAGCGGGCTCGGTTTAGTGAAGTTGAACAAGATTACACGTTTCCTTCCGGTACGGCGGTTCTCTTCGATTCTTATACACATCCGGCCGCTCGCCGTAGAGGAATTCAACAGAAATCATTGAGGCAAAGGCTCCGAGATGCGGCGGAAATTGAAGGCGTAGAAAGGATTTTCACCGCTGCATTGGCAGACAACACACCGTCGATACGCTCAATCGAAAAAGTCGGTTTTTCATACAAACTAAGCCTGTTTCGATCGCGCCGTTTCGGGAATACACGTAGATCGAGGTCAGATTTTTCAGATACGTAAGTTGCGAAATCTCTTAATTCGGTACTTTAATCGTATTCTCGACAGGATCCCACAAGCTCGCATAAGTCGAGATTATCGAAATCTCACTCATAGTACGGATCCGAAAGTGCTCTTCGGCTTGGTATACGTAGTACAGCGAAGTCGCCGTAGTCCGGATGCACGTTCAATTCTATGATCACCGGACCGTCGGGTCCGATTGCAATATCCAGTCCTACAAATCGTATGTTGGGAAACGACACGAGAGCTCGAGAGGACAGCTCTTTTGCTTCATTCCAAAAAGGTAGTTTCTTACCCGTTATCGACGCACCCGTATCGGGGTGGTGATCGAACGTATCGGGAGCAGGTCGAAAAAAGCAGCCTTCACCAACTTCTCCTGTTTCGATATCGATTTTGCCCAAGATTCCACCATTGGACACATTGTCCACGAGTGAATTTTGTCGCCCCATGCGCAAGAATGCCCCAAAACAAACGGGCCACTGATTAGTTGGGCGATACACCATCATGCGAATGGTGTTGACGCTGGTTGGATTCAATTCGGACAATTCCGGATGCTGGGTAAAATATTCCTGCAAAAGATAGCCTGCCGGATTGTTCAACAATTGGTTGACAAATATATCTACTGGCATTGGTTTTTCGGCGTTTAAGGGTCTAATGAAACCATCGGCCTTACGTTCCGCAGCGACAAATCCACGCCCCTCGGCGCCCTCGCTCGGTTTCATGACGAATCGTTCTATCCGTTTCTTTGCCAGCAGAGCATCTAGATGCTCGGGCGTCCGGAGCGGGTCGCCGCACCTGCTTTGTCCATTCTCAGTGTGAAAGAACCCGTACGACTTAGGAGTCTCGACATTGAAAAAATTCAGGAGCGCTGATTCAACGACTTTATGGTGGGAAACCTTATGAAAATGCCGATCGTTTATTCTGCGGACCTGTCTGCCGTAGGCGGGGCCGTTGTAGTAAGCCAGTTTGTCTCTGAGTTTTAGCTCCGGCCTGCCAAAGCGCCCCATCAAGTAGTACCCAGGGCCGATTCTGCGGACTAGGAATAAGATACTCATTTCGAGAAGTTGATACCAAACCGGAATATGTCCGCTTTTCCGGAAGCTTATCATCAGTCGATAGTAGCCGAACAACCGTGTAAGCAAGTGATTCTCCGTCTGTGGGGTCGTTGTTGAATTTGGAAACGTCGCAGCGTGATCCCAGGCTCGCGATTGCATCCCGATCTCTTACAAGGTTTCCACGTCGATCAACGCCTGGATGCACGCGGTTCGCGCCATTCGATCGATTGACTGTGCCATCGCATTACGGATTTTCTGGCCGCAACGATAGCTTGGACGAGCGTTCGAATAGCGAGCGAAACTCTGGATCCAGATCATCAGCGGCGAACCATGTTCCCCACATGATCACGGGAACGAGTGACTGTTTGGACCCGGCGCGGATGGGATTCACGTACTCCCACACGATCTGCTTATCGCGGGTGACTTCTAGCAGCCGACCTCCGTGTGATTCCGTAATTAAAGTGTTGCCGTTGGGCAGGCGCTGGACGGCGGCGCGGATATGGCTGGCGAGAGGGTCGTCAACCGTTCCTGCGTACATCCAGGTAATTTCCTGGCTGACAGGATCAAATTCCAACACTCTGGACTTTCCTTCCGGTCCGTAGTGACCCTTATTGTCAAATATCAGCATACGGCCGTCGTCGAGGAAATCCGGATCATGCGCATGGCGCCACGCACCGGAAATCTGCCAAACGGCTTGTCTTTGCTCGAGATCAAACAGCATGATCGTACCGAGATTACGCATGTTGACGAGCACCTGGCCAGGTTTCGCGAAGCGGAATTTGCTCGCGATTTCCGGCGTGATCAGCTTGACCGTATTAGCGTGGGTGTAGTCGCCCGGCGGATCCGTCCTTTTACGAAAATGCCAGAGAAGCGATCTGAAATCGGACTGTTCGATCGCACGATGCAAGGACATTTCGATCTCTACTTCGCCTTCAGGCGATAGAATAACCAACCAGTCCTCGATCACCGGAGATGGAACGACTGCATCATCCTGTTGTTCCGTGACGTAGCGATGCACCAGCGCATACACGCGCCCATCCGGCCTTACGTCCATGTCGTGGTGGGCCCGACCGAGATATTTCCAGAGAACGCGTGAGTTCCGGTCAAGGCGCGCAAGGCCATAACCCCAGAGCGGCGTGTCCAAGGCCGAGTACAGGATAATCACATCACCATTTGGCTGAAGAACACCTTTTCGCGCAAAAATCTTATCCCCGGCGACGGGATCAGTCGTTTCTGCGGTCTTATCCCACAAGTCGTGGAATGGCACTTTCCATGAGTGCACTAATTGGCCTTCCATGTCGATCAGATAGACGCCGTCAGAGTGCCCCGAGGCATAAACCGTATAGCCTGCGTATTCACGATTAGGAATACGTCTTAGTACACCTCCGGGCCGGTTGTTCGCCGGCCGCCAGATCGTCGGATCGTACTGATCGGTCCCGTCGTAATAGGCCTTGACCGCCTTGGCCGCATGCCAAGCTTTCTCGAAATGAGCGTATGGAAAGACTTCGAATGCGCCTACAGCCACGCCGGCAAGAAAGGTAAGAAACGCAAAGGAAAGCATGCTAAGAGCACCGTGCAATTTTTCATTCAATACTAAGTTTCCCGATTAGCTCACGTTGGACGTTGGAATTGGGGGCAGGGATTTTGTTCGCGGAACAATTATCCGTCCAAGCCAGGCCGCTATTCGTGTTTCCGCCGGTTGTCAAGTTGAAAAGAGAAGGGATGGAGATCATCGATTTCGGGCCATGTCGGTCTGGCGTCCATCGACCGAACGCTGCGGCTTCAAAGTTTAGCATGCTCAAACCCTTCGCAGTGCCGGCCAAAGACCTTCTCTTGCTTGACAATGTCCGGCACTTCGCGCTCATTCGACAAGAGCCAAAGTTAGTCCAACTGTGGTTTTGCCATAATGATTGTTTTGAAATACGAAATAGACACTATTTATTCAAGTTTCGATTGCAATGCTTGTCGGTGGATTAGGTTTATTGACTCGCCTATTTTTTTACGCGGAGGCAACAATTTTCGAGTATGTACTCCCAAGTCAACAGATCAAATTATGACAGACAAAGGCTAGCCTGTTGCGCAAAAGTGCGATCCGAGCGTTCTATCGAATTAGTAAGCTCGTTGGTTTGTTTCACGTTGCGCGTCTGCTAACGCGGCGTAAGCTGCGCATTTTGTGTTATCACGGCTTCGTTCTGGAGGACGAAGATCAGTTTCGCTCAAGTTTGTTCATGCGTCCTGACGCCTTCGAGGATCGCATGCGGTCCCTCCGCAACAAGAAGTTTCCGATCCTATCCTTCGACGAGGCACTCTCGCGTCTGCGGGCCGACACCTTGCCGCCCAATTCGGTTACCATTACCATCGATGATGGATTTTACAGCGCTTATGCCGTCGCGCTTGACGTATTGCGAAAATATGATGTGCCTGCAACCCTGTACCTCACGTCGTACTATTTCCTGAAAGGCACGCCCATATTTGAACTCGTGGTGAATTACATGTGCTGGAAGTCGGCGAACGACACTGTCGACCTTTCCGGACTCGGTATACCCGGCTTTGACCAGACTCCAAACCACGATTTCAATCCACATAACCGGCAAGCAATTTGCGAAGATTTATTGGCCTATGGAACGTCGGCGCTTGATGAACCCGGACGTATTGCGCTTTGCTGTGGTATAGCGGATCGAATGGGGGTCGATTACGGCCGAATTGTGGAAAGCAGAATATTGAGCCTCGTGTCCCCGGATGAGCTTGTTGCAATGCAACGCGCGGGAGTAAGTGTCGGACTGCATACGCATCGCCATCACTTTCCACGGGACCGCGACTTGGCGCGGTCGGAGATTGAGGACAATCGAGCAGCCGTTGAGCCGGTCATCGGCGAGACATTGGTCGACTTCTGTTACCCAATGGGCGAATGGTCCACCACCCATTGGCCGATCTTGAAAGACAATGGCGTCAAGTCCGCGACAACCGGCGATTCCGGCCTCGCAGATCGCGATACCGCGCGGTTCGGTCTACCAAGAATTCTTGACAGCAACCAGGTAGCGGCAATCGAATGGGAAGCGGAGATTTTCGGATTCACTGAAATCCTGCGGCGGCTGCGGTTTCAGCGGCCGCCGCGAGCCCGTGCCGCGGACAGCCTCGATTGAGCTGTAGCCGTACGAACGTCACATTGTCCGTGTCTCAGGTCAGGGCTCATTCTTTGTGGTTTCGATGACGTTTGCGCCCTGAGTCTCCATTGTTGGCAAAGCACTGATATCTTCGCTCCAGGCCTGTGCCGAGCCGCACCAGTATCGCTTCGACGGACGCAGCGCGTCACGTTGCCGGCAAGTACCGACCCGGATGCCGACGTTTTTCGGGTTGTCGCCGGGCGATCCCGAGTAAATCGGCGAGCCGCATTCCGGGCAGAACGTCTGGGCGCGCTGATTGCCGCTATCGGCAACCTTGATGTAAGTCTTAAGCGTACCGCTCAAAAGTTCGAAAGAACCGTCCTTGGCAAAGGCAACGGAACGATAGGCTGTTCCCGACAGGGTCTGGCAATCGGTACAGTGACAGACGAGAACCATGTCTGGATCGATCTCGGCCCGGTAGGTAATGGAACCACAATGGCAAGCGCCGTCGATTTTCATGGCAAGACTCCTCGATCCGATCATTTCAGAATAGTGTAAGTGTTAATGTGTTGGCACGACAACAAAGGGTCGCGGCGTCAAGTCAGCGCGCCCAAAAGGGCCTTCGCTTCTTCGAGATCGGGTGTGTCGAAACCTTCGTCAAAAGCATCGTATACCGGCGCCAACAAGCCAACGGCGCCCGCCGCGTCGCCCTGAGCGGCGCGCAACCGCGCGAAGGTGGTTGCCGACCGCAACTCGAGCGACCTGGCGCTTTGCTCGCGAGCGCGTTGTAGGCTCAAGCGAAGTTCGGACTCGGCTTCAGCGGCAGTGTCCGATGGTTCAAGCATCAAAAGCGCCGCATGGAGGCGGTGGAACTCGGCGACAACCCACCGATGGCCCAGCGCTTCGGCCAGATCGAAACCTCTTTCGACAGCGGATAGTCCGCGCTGCCGCTGTCGGAGGCAAAGGCAGGCATCGACCAGGCACATCACATTGCCCGGAAGAAGCTGTCCGGCAATATTTTCCGGCGCAATGCGCTCTTCCATGCGGGTTAGGGTGGTGGCATCGCGCTGCTCCATCACCAACGCCCAATCGTGCAGCTGGGCCAGGCCCGGCAGCCATGTCGGAAAGCCATGCTTTTCGCAAAGTATGAGTCCCTCATGCGCCAGCGCCGAAGTCTGTTCGTGATCCCGGCGAAAATACGCGGCGAGTGCCGTATACAACAGCGTCACCACCATACTGAATGGATGGTCGAGGGTCCGCGCCAACGTCCTGGCCTGGGCCGCGCACCGATCGCCCTGATCCGGCCTTCCCAAGAACCAGTGCGACAAACCCGCGAAATAATGGCCGCATACGCCCGGGTCGTGCCCGCCATATATGAAGCGGTGGTCGGCATGCTTCACCGGGTCGTACAGGTTCCGGCCCTGCTTCGTGTGGTCAAGGCAGCTGTCGAATTCACCTCTAAAGAACTCGGTCGACCAGCCTGCATGATATGCTTGGAGTTCAAAGCCTTCATCGTGGTGTTGTCTCGCAAGGGATAGGCATTCTTCCGCCAAAGCGAGCGCGTTCTCCGGCCCGGCGCCGATTTGCTTCACGTGCCATTGACCAAAGGCAACCTTGAACAATGTTTTCTGGTCACCAACAATCTCGCTGAGCTCACGCGCTCTGGCGTAGATCCGTTCGGTCTCCTGCGCATGCGCGCCCTTAGTGGTCATGTACACCGGGCCCAGTGCCACGCAGATCTCAAGGTCTTCACGGACACGCTCGTCGTCGTGCGAATGCAGCGCAATGAGCGCTCTGGCTTTTTCAAGATGCGCTTGGGCTTCCGGCGCCGCAGAGCGGCTGAACGCCAGTTGACCCGCAGATAGCCACTGTTCGAGGGCGGCGTCGATGTCCCCGGCTTCCGTCAGGTGATGAGCAAGAAGTTCCGGCTGCGTTTGGTTGACCGCTGGAAGATGCAGTGTCATCGCGCGCGCAACACGGCGATGAAGCGCCCGCCGCCTTTCTCTGAGCAGCGTCGTATATGCGGCATCGCGAACCAGGGCATGTTTGAAGGCATAAGAGGCGTCGGGCGGGTGGCCGCGCTGGTGCAGCAGACCGGCCGCGTCAAGCTGCGCCAGCCCCTGGCCCAGTGCGTCCTCTTCACCTTCCCATACCGCGGCAACCAGGGTGTAAGAAAACTCACGTCCAATTGTCGCGCCGACTTGCGCGACACGCTTTGCGTCTCCAAGCCGGTCCAACCGCGCCACCAACGAATCCTGAATCGTGCTCGGGATTTGCGGTTCCTGGGCCAATGCATTTGGTTCACCAACCGCGCCGGATTCGAGCACGTCTTTGGTCAATTCCTCAACGAACAGGGGAATACCGTCCGTCTTCTGGAGAATCTGCTGGACCACCGCATCCGGTAATGCCGCATCGCCTGCGACAGATAGAACGAGTGAGCCCACGTCGTGGCGGCCTAGTCGATTGAGCATTAAGTGTGTCGCGTGACCTTTTGCCGCCCATACGGGATCGAATTCGGGTCGATGTGTCACGATCAGGAGCACGCGCAGTCCCGTTATCTCTTCGATGAACGCATCAAAAAGTTCGCGTGTTGAGTGATCGATCCAATGAACATCCTCGAGCATGACGAGGATCGGCGACGCGCTGGCCAATGAGGTAAGTTGCTTTAAGACAAACGAGATTGTCTCGGTTTTGCGCTTTTCCGGCGTTAGCTCGATTTGGACATAGCGATCCGTAGAAAGTGAGAGCAGCGCCGCGATCAACCACAGCGCATCCGTCGCACCGAATAGTGCTTCGAGTTTGTCGAGCTTGTCTTTTTCTTCGTCCGACCGATTGAAACCTGCCGCGCGCTCGATTTGCGAGACGATGGGATAGAAAACAGAGTTTTCGTGATACGGTGAGCATTGATATCGGATCAGGGTGTGGCGCTCGGCCCGGACGCGTTCTATGACGGCCTCGGCCAATCGGCTCTTGCCGATGCCCGGTTCGCCGCCCAGCAACACGACCTGGCCCTCACCAGCCCGCGCAAGCTCCCAACGCCGCAACAGCATCCCCAGCTCTTCGTCACGGCCGAGCAGCGGCCCGACGATTCCGGCGCTGGCAGCCTCGAACCGGCTCGTCTCTCTAACACCCGTTGGGCAATAGGCCATGACGGGTTCACTGAGCCCCTTCACGGTGAGAGGGCCTTTCGGCTCCAGGTCGAAGCGGCCGTGCACCAATCGTCGCGTGCTCTCTGCGACGAGAACGGTGTTGGGCGCCGCAAGCTCCTGCAGCCGCGCCGCGAGGTTGGGCGTATCGCCCAACACGGCCCCTTCTTCGAAAGTCCCTTCGCCGACCATGTCTCCGGCAACGACCAATCCGGTGGCAATTCCAATGCGTACCTGCAGCGCAACTTCCTCTGCGGGCTGCCAAATTGCGACGGCTTTGACGATGTCGAGCGCAGCACGGATCGCCCGCTCCGGGTCTTCTTCGTGGGCTTGGGGATAACCGAAATAGGCCAGCAGCCCATCGCCTAAATATTGCGCGATGTAACCGTCATAGGGTTCGATGGCCTTGTTTACCGTCGACCGGTACGCGGCCAGGACGTTGCGGTATTCTTCGGGGTCCATCGATTCCGATAGCGCCGTTGACCCAATCATGTCGCAAAACATCACCGTGAGTTGCCGGCGTTCCGCCTGGCTCGGCAGGCCTGGCGCGGCCGGCGGCTCCCTGCTTCCCGACGTCGTGGCCCCCTGGTTGTCGGTCAGCGCGGCAATGGCGCGCAAAAGCCGCTTACGATGCCCGAGTGCCGCAACTCCCAGCTTCTCTAGGTCTGCATCCGTAAGATCGACGAGGAGATCGAAATCGATGGCATTGTCGGCAAACGCCACGGCATAGTCTCCAAGCTCAAGCTCTTCGAGCCATCGTTGAACGTCTTTTGCCATGACGTGACCTCCGCCCCGTATCGTAGCAGAGGATCAGGGACTGGCTAGAGAGCGGTTCTCGATCATAGGGAATGACTTGGTCCGAGCTTACCGATCCGCCGGACCCAATGTAAAAATCTCCTGGCCGCCGATGACGCCGCGGAATTCGTGGGCGCCGATTGAAGTGAGACGGGGGTCGCGGCATTCCGCGGCGAACTCAGCTGACACCAGCAATGGCTGATCGAGCTCGCGCGCCAGCTTCTGCATGCGGTTGACCAGATTGACCGCCGGGCCGATGACGGTGAAGTCGAGGCGCCCCGAGGCGCCGATGTTGCCATACATGACATCGCCGACATGCAACGTGATGCCGTAGCCGAGCGGCTCGGCGCCTTCGACCGCGCGGGTGCCGTTGAACTGCGCCATCGCCTCCGCCGCGTCCGTCGCTGCCTGCAACGCCGCGCCGGAGGCGGTCGCCGCGTCGCGGTCGTCGGTAACGGGAAATATCGCCAGCATGCCGTCGCCGATGAATTTCAGGATCTCGCCGCCGGCATTCTGCACGGCGCCGGCCATGCAATCGAAGAAGGCGTTAAGCAGGCCGATCAAGGTCTCCCGCGGCAATGCGTCGCTCAACGCGGTGAAGCCGCGCAAATCGCAAAACCAAAGGGCAGCGTGGATGGTGTCGCCGCTGCCGCGCATGATCTGTCCATTTAGGATACGGCGGCCGGCATCGTGCCCCACGTAGATGTCGAGAAAGCGGGCGGCAAGCGCGCGGATCGCCAGGTTCTCGGCGGCGCGGGCGACGACCATGATGAAATCGCGCAGGATGGCGAGGTCACGATCGGAAAAGCCGCCGTCGCGATCCGTGGCGGCGGTCACCAGGCCGACAGAACCATCATTGAATTCCATCGGCAGCACGACGTAGTCGGTGCCGCCGTCGTCGCGCAATTCCTGGAGCAACGGGAAATCAAACTCCGGATGCTCCTCGGTCAAGCGCAGCCGCACCATGGCACGGCGCTCCGCCGCGAGACGCAGGGGGTTGTTGCCGGTCGTCGCCGGCGCCGTCTGCTGGCTCGTGTGCTGAGCACCAATATACTCGGCGCGGCCAGTCTGGCGGCGCCACACATAAACGTCGCCGAACACTTCCGGATGCAGGGCCAGAATGTTGGACGTGAATCGCCACAGCGGAATGCCGTCGGCAATCAACCGCCGGCACGCCTCATTGACCAATTCATGGGGCTTTCGGAATGTCCAGGCCTCCCGGATCGCCCACTGGACGGACGCGGCCGGATGCCAGGCTGTTTGATCATCAACCATGGTGCAGTATAGCAAGGTATCGCGACTGCGCGGAAATGCTAGGTTTCTCCCCGAACTGTGATACCGCCATGCTGGACATTCGCGACGAGCCTGTCACCATCGCTGAATGACGGATGAAAATCGACAACAACCGAAACCGGCGAAGCCTCGCCGCCGCGTATGGCGTCGTCTGGCACTGGCATTTGGCCTCTGTATTCTGGTGCCTACGGTGACCGGCGCTGCGCTCAATGCGTCCACCGACCGCGCCTGGTGGCAGGCGCGTCGGGATTCTACCGGCCAGGCGCCCGATCCGAAATCAACACCAGAGGCGGTCGTCCAGGTCTATACGGGGCGCGCGTTCAGTTGGCGCGGCACCTTCGGTGTGCATAGTTGGATCGCCGTCAAGCCAAGCGGCGCCGACCATTATACCCGGCTCGAAGTGGTTGGATGGGGCGTCTCCCGTGGCGCCGAAGCCGTTCGCATCCACCCCGGCACACCGGACGGCTATTGGTTCGGTAACTGGCCTGACCTGCTGGTGGATCTCAGGGGTCCTGGTGTTGACCGAATCATCGAAAAAATCGTTGCTGCCGCGGCGACCTATCCCCACAACCACCTCTATCGCCTATGGCCCGGGCCCAATTCCAACAGCTTCACGGCTTTCATCGGCCGCAAAGTGCCGGAATTGCGCCTCGATTTACCGCCGACGGCCATCGGCAAGGACTATTTGGGGGATCGGATCGTCGATTGGACGCCGAGCCGGACCGGCTTTCAGGCCTCTTTGTTTGGCGTGTTCGGCATCGCCTTGGGCCTGGAAGAAGGCATCGAGATCAACGTTCTCGGTCTGAATTTCGGTCTCGATGTGAATGATATGGCGTTACGGCTACCGACCATCGGCTGGATCGGCCCGGCCCGCAAGCCGACCACGACGGCGGAACAGGCCGCCATCAACGAGCGGCAAGGGTGAGGGCACGGGCACTTAACGCCGCCAAAATACGCGCCAATCCGCGCCGATCCTCTACGGACAGGCCGGCCAGCAGCTCGGCTTCGTAGCCCCGCGCCAAAGGCACGATGGCGCGGTAGATCCGCTCACCGGACCGACTGAGCCGAAGTTTGATGCGGCGCCGGTCGCGGCCATCGATTTCCCGGTCCAATATCCCGGCACTCGAGAGCCGGCTCACCGCACGGCTGACCTGGACCTTGTCCATGGCGCCTTGTTCGGCGATCACGTTGGCGGTCGCGTTCGGGTGCCGGCCGAGAATCGCCATAACCCGCCATTCCGGAATACTCAGGCCAAATCGATCGGCATAGAGATCGCCGAGGCTGGCGCTCACCTGATGGCTCAACACGGCCAGGCGGTAGGGCAGAAATGCCTCCAGATCAAGCAGATCGCCGGTCGCTCCGGTATCGAAAGATTGTTTGTTTTTATCCATGTAGTGCCATTTTCTCAGAAACAAATTTAGTTTCTATCGTAACTATTATCCGTGCTTGCGGGACCCGGCGTCAAGCTTCTAACCTGAGGCCGGTTGGCGCGCGAATGGAACGGGGCAGTAAAGGCGACGATGGCGGAGTTAGAATATTGTCCGACGTGCCGGCGTATTCGCCGTGCCGTCCTGCTCATTGTACTGATAGCAGGCGGCATCACCGCCGCCGTGTATTTCGCCTGACGGCCGTCCAAATTTTGAGCCCAACCGCTTCCGTATGGTCACGATCTACTCTACATCTCCGCCATGACCGAAAATTTTGACATACAGTTTCGCAAGGATGGCGGCATCGGCCGCATCTTGCTGAACCGGCCCAAGGCCTTGAATGCGCTGACCCACGACATGTGTGTCGCCATGCACGCGACGATGCGGGCATGGGCCGAGGACCCTGTGGTACTCGCTTTGCTGATCGAGGGCGCCGGCGACAGAGCGTTTTGCGCCGGTGGCGACATTCGCCAACTTTATGACGAGGGTCGGGCAGGCGGTGCCTACCCGAAACGGTTCTATGCCGACGAATACCGCTTAAATGCCGCGGTCCACCATTTCCCGAAGCCTTACGTCGCTATCATAGACGGGATCGTCATGGGCGGCGGTGTCGGCGTTTCGATCAACGGCTCGCACCGGGTCGCAACGGAGGCCACGACCTTCGCCATGCCGGAAACCGGCATCGGCCTGTTCCCCGACGTCGGCGGTTCCTATTTTTTGGCGCGTTGCCCAGGCGCAATTGGCGCGTTCCTCGGGCTGACCGGAACCCGGCTTAAGGCCGCCGATGCCCTTTATGCCGGCCTCGCCGACAATTTCGTGCCGCAGGCCAAGCTCGCCGACCTGGCCGAAACGCTGGCCGCGATGACCGACGGCGACGGCGGTCATGCCGACCGGGTTATCGCGGATTTCGCGGAGGACGCCGGCAGCCCGTCACTGGCGTCCCATCGTGACGCCATTGATCGCTGTTTCGCCGGCGACACGGTCGAAGAAGTGTGCGCGGCGTTGACGGCCGAAGACACGGACTGGGCCGCCAAGCAACTGGCCACAATCGCCGCCAAATCACCGACCAGCCTGAAAGTCGCGCTGAAGCAGATCCGCAACGGCCGCGAGCGGTCGTTCAAGGCCTGCATGGCGATGGAATGGCGTATCGTCAACCGGGTTATCGCCGGTCATGACTTCTATGAGGGCACGCGGGCGGTCATCATCGACAAGGACCAGTCTCCAGCCTGGTTGCCGGCGAGCCTTGCCGGCGTCTCCGACGCCGATGTCGACGCCTATTTCGCCCCGCTCGACGACGGCGATTTAAGCTTCGACGACATTTGATTGCGGCAGGCTGCTGGACAACACCGATAACCATGGGGACAATGGCATTCGCCTATTGGGCGAATTGGCTAGTGATGAGCCGGCATTAGAGGGAGATTTGCTGTCGTGAGCGATGAAACCAAATGCCCGGTCGCCGACTGGGCGACCGACTACGACATATTCGATCCTGATTACGTGCGCGATCCCGCGCCGGTATGGAAGGACCTCCGGGAGCGCTGCCCGATCGCGCACACCACGCGCTGGGGTGGGTCTTGGCTGCCGACCCGCTATGAGGACTTGCAGGCCATGGTTCGCATGGTCCCGGCTTTGTCGTCGCGCTCGCCGGCGGTGGTGCCGCCGTCGCCGGAACTACGCGCGGAACTGGTCGCCGAAATCAAGGAATATGGCACCGAAAATCCGCCGATTACAGCTGATCCGCCGGAGCAGATACCCTATCGCCGGTTGATTTTACCGTTCTTTTCGCCAAAAGCGGTCGATGCCCACCGACCGTTTACAGAAGCGCTTTGTCATGACTTGATCGACCGCTTCATCGACAAAGGCACATGCGACGCCGCCGCCGACTACGCGCAACAAATTCCGCCGCGGGTTATCGCCCATATGCTCGGCATCGACCCGGGCCGTGGCGACGAGTTCACCGAATGGACGCGCGGCGCGCTCGAACTCGGACAGCTGCAGCCGGAATTGCGGATCAAGTACCGCCGGGTGATTCGCGAGTTTTTCAGCGAGCTTGTCGCAGAACGCCGTGTCAATCCGACCGACGGCATGGTTTCAAAGTTGATTGCATCGGAGATCGAGGGCGAACCGCTCAGTGACCACACCGTGATCGGCATGTGCAACTTGTTACTGGTGGCTGGCATTGACACGACCTGGAGCTCGATCGGCTCCGCGCTTTGGCATTTTTCGGGCCATGCGGACGACCGCCGCCGACTGGCCGCGGATCCAGAGCTGTTTCCGACAGCGATCGAAGAGATGCTGCGCTATTATGCGCCGGTCACCATGGCGAGGAAGGTCACGGAACCGATCACCATGGGCGAGGCAAACTTCATCCCCGGCGACAAGGTCCTGTTGAACTTCCCCGGCGCCAACCACGACCCGGAAATGTTCGATCGTGCCGACGAGGTGGTCATTGACCGCCAACGCAACCGCCACATCGCTTTTGGCGTTGGTATCCACCGTTGCGCCGGCTCAAATCTGGCACGCATGGAGATGGATTTGGCTTTGCGTATTTGGTTCGAGCGGATTCCGGAGTTCGAATTGTCCGATCCGGAGGCCGTGACCTGGGTTGGCGGCCAGGTGCGCGGTCCGCGCAGCATTCCTGTCACCTTTCCAGCCTGAACCGCGCGAGCAATTGGTCGGCGCCAAATGCTGTGGTGACACAATCCTCCAATCACGACTGGCTACAGCGCCACACCGAAGACCCACTGGAACCGGACTTGCCAATCTGCGACCCGCATCACCATTTGTGGGATGGTCGGCAGGGTCAAGTCCATAGTCGTTATTTGCTCGATGAAATCCTGTACGACCTGTCGGGCGGCCACAACATCGTTTCGACCGTGCATATCGAATGCGGGTCGATGTTCAAGGTGGATGGACCGGAGCCTTATCGCCCGGTCGGCGAGACCGAGTTCGTCAATGGCATCGCCGCAATGTCGGCGTCCGGCGCCTATGGGCCGACACGCATAGCGGCCGGCATCGTCGGTACTGTCGATCTGAAAATTGGTGACCTCGCCGCGGACGTGCTCGACCGGCATATCCAGGCGGCCGGCGGCCGCTTTCGCGGCATCCGATTGGGCGCCCTCTGGCACAATAGCGAGGCGGTTCGGAATCACCGCACCAACCCACCCGAGAGCCTGCTGCTGCGCGACGATTTCCGCACCGGGTTCAAGCATCTCGAGACCCACGACCTCAGTTTCGAAGCCTGGGTCTGCCATCCTCAGATTGCCGATGTCGCTGATCTCGCCGACGCATTTCCGACCACGACCATCGTGCTCAATCACTTCGGCGGCCCGCTCGGCGTCGGCCCCTACGCAGGTCAAGCGGATGCGGTATTCGAAGACTGGAAAGCTAAGATCGACGATTTGGCCCGACACCCCAACGTCGTGGCTAAACTCGGCGGCCTCAACATGGACATAAACGGCTATGGCTGGGAGTGCCAGCCGGAGCCGCCTTCCAGTATGGCGTTGGTTACAGCGACACGGCGCTATTTCGATTTCATGATTGACCGGTTCGGGGTCACCCGCTGCATGTTCGAATCGAATTTTCCCGTGGACAAGTTCAGCTGTAGCTATACCGTCCTATGGAACGCATTCAAGAGATTGACCGAAGGCTACTCAGATAGTGAACGTTCTGCGTTGTTCCATGACAATGCGAAGCGCGTTTACCGATTGGATTAGAGTAGATCCTTCATTTCGTGCGCGCGCGCCAAGAAAACAGCCATATTGTGAATGCTGCGGTTGTCACCGATCGTCTAAGGGCCACGCGGTAACGCCATATACCCGCCTACCGGGCTCTTGCGTACTTGTCAGCTAGCATTTTTTACTGCACTTTCCCGGCCGACCATGTTTCAAATCGTACAATTGAGGACAATCAATGCAAGTATGGACAACCGGCGCCGCGTCACCGCGCGGCATTTTAGCTTTAGCGCGGGATGTCGAGGCGAAGGGTTGGGACGGCTTAGCCGTTGTCGATTCGCAGAACCTTTCCGGCGACCCCTATGTATCTCTCGCCATGGCCGCGACGGTCACCGAACGCATCGGCTTGGCGACCGCGGTTACCAATTCCGTAACGCGAAATGCCGCGGCGACAGCAACGGCGATTGCCAGCGTCCAACGGGTAGCCGACGGCCGGGCCGTGCTCGGCATCGGCCGCGGCGATTCGGCGTTGGCCCATCTTGGTCGGGCGCCGGCTAGGGTCGCCCAGTTCGAACGGTATGTCCGTCACTTGCAAGCCTATCTCCGCGGCGACGGTGTGGCTTTCGATGAAATCGACATTCCTCCAAAGACCGCGCCGCCGATGTCCGAGCTGCCTTTGGCGGATGCGCCGGTAGAAAGCCGGATAGCCTGGATGGCCGACACGGTGAAAGTACCGGTGGAAGTCGCCGCAACCGGCCCAAAGGTGATCGGCATCGGCGCGGTCCATGGAGAACGGGTCATGTTCACGCTCGGCGCCGATACCGAGCGCCTGGCGTGGGGCATCGCCGAAGCCCGTGCGGCACGCGACAAAGCGGGACTGGATCCCGATGGCATTGCCTTCGGTGCTTACATAAATTGCGCCTGTCACGAAGACTTGGCGGTTGCCCGAAACCTGGTGCGCGGCGGCATGACCACGTTTGCCCGCTTCAACGTGATGCACGGCAAAACAACAGGCCCTTGGTCGCAAAACGCGGATCGTTCCTTACACCGGCTGAGCGAGGCTTACGACATGACCAAGCATACCCGGGGGGATTCCCGTCAAGCCGGGACACTAACGGACGAATTTATCGATCAGTTCGCCATCGTCGGCCAACCGGAGCACTGCTTGGAACGACTGCAGACGCTGGCCGGGCTTGGGTTGGACAAGGTCGTAATCGGCGGCCGCCTGAACCTTTCCACCGATCCCAATGCGGCCGAGGCGCTTGCTTTGATGGAACAAAAGGTATTGCCGGGCCTGCGGGCCTGACACTGATCAATCGAAATTCGGGACGGTTTCCGCCAACGTTGGGCGCTGCATCATGCGCTCGAACCAAGCGCTCAGCGTTGGCCTGCCATCGCGCCAGTGATCGCCGGGATGGCGGCCATCCGCGTAGCCAAGCGCGGCAACCGCACCGATCAAGCCGATATTCAGGTCATCACTGAAGCCCGAAGCCAGATCATCCAGCGCGTCATAGGTGCGTGTCGCCCGTGCCGCTTCCTTGTCAATGAAGGCAGGCGATTGCTCACCGTCTGCACGCCGGATCTCCTGGGAACGCAAAAACAGGGAATCCGACAACAAGGAAGCGATGCCTTCGATTTGCAAACACCGTTCCAGCGCGTCCGGCGCTGCAGGATAAAATCGGCCACCGCTGACTCTATCCAGGTAATGACAGATCACCAAAGTCTCGCAGAGAAAGACGCCGCTGTCGGTCAGCAGGGCAGGCACCTTCACACCGGGCCCGTAGCTCTGCAGAACGTTATCCGGCGCGGCAAGCGGAGAAACGTTCTGTTCCTCAACACGATCGCTCAGGCCGAATTCTCTGACAGCCACGCGCACACGCCGAGCATAAGGAGAGTTAGGGGAGTGGAACAATTTCATGGTGGTCTCGCCTCGAATATCCTGCGGTGAAAAATTGCTGGCGCAAACTTCGCTCACGACCGATCATGCACCATCGCGAACCGCTAACGAAAGGGCGTCTGCCGCAACGGACGGGCAAATAAACCGAACAAGAGACTGTGAACCATGACCAAACTAGTGACGACGGCCGTCGACGATCCGGCGGCATGGCGCGGCGAGGACCTAGGTGCCGGTGAAAACTGGACCCTACAGTTGGATGCAGCACAAATTGAAGAGCTTGAGCAGGCGACCGAACACGCAATGGGTCAGGGCCTGGATCTGTTCGCGATCGAGCAATCGGATTTTCCACTGCCAACGCTCGGCCCGGTTCTGGCCAACTTGGTTGATCCCATCGACAATGGCCGCGGATTTGTTGTCCTCAAAGGCGTGCCCGTGGCCGACGTGCCGGAAAACCGGGCGAAAGTTACCCTGTGGGGCCTGGGTCGCTATGTTGGTATCGCGGAAGGCCAGGACGGCGAGGGTAACCTGCTGCACAGCGTGCGCGATATCGGCAAAGCGGTGCGCGGCACAGACAACATCCGCGCGTACCAAACCGACGCGCCCATACCTTTCCACAATGACGGTTGCGACGCCTTCCTGTTGCTCTGCCACCGACAGGCGAAAACCGGCGGCGGCAGCATATTGTGCAGCGCTGTGCAAGCCTTCAATGAAATCGCCACGGAACGCCCGGAGCTTGCCCGGGTGCTGCAACAGGACTTCCACTTCGACGCGCGCGGACAGCGGCTCGACGGCGCCAAAGTGCAGACATTGCCGATCTTTCAGTTTCATGAAGACCGGTTTTTCGTATTGCACAAAGAAGGCTACATCCGCACCGCGCAGCGGTTCGCCGAGATTCCCGAACTGACCGACCTGCAACGGCAAGCGCTCCGACTGTTGCGCGAGATTACGGCCCGGCCCGGCATGGCCCTCGAGTTTGACATGCAACCCGGTGACCTGGCGATTGCCAACAACCACACCCTGCTGCACGGGCGTGGCGACTTCGAAGATCACGACGATCCCGATTTGAAGCGCCACATGCTGCGTCTGTGGGTGACCTTGCCAAGCGCCCGAGCGATGCCGCCAAGCTACGCCGGCACCCGGGAATTCGGCCGCACCTACGCCCGGCGCATGCCCGGCGCCAAGCCTTATGAAGAGGTCGGGTGATCTTGCCAGCCGGCTGAATCAACGATATGTGAAGCCAACGGAATTGGGAGAGCGACATGGCACGGATCGGTTTCATCGGCGTCGGCAACATGGGTGGGCCGATGGCCCTAAACCTGATCAAGGCCGGGCATCAGGTACAGGCGTTCGATCTCGTGGCCGAGGCCTTGGCACGGGTCGGCGAGGCCGGCGCCGAGGTCAAGGCCAGTGCCAACGATACCGCCGCCGGCGTTGATGTTGTGGTCACCATGCTGCCGGCCGGTAAGCATGTCGCACAGGTCTATCTGGGTGATGACGGTATTCTGGCCGCCGCCGGCGCCGACACGCTGTTCATCGATTCATCGACCATCGACGTCGCCACGGCCCGCCAAGTCATTGCAGCCGCGGGGGAGGCCGGCATGGCCATGATCGACGCGCCGGTATCCGGTGGTGTCGGCGGCGCCGAGGCCGGCAGCCTGACCTTCATGTGCGGCGGCGAGGCGGACGCGTTCGCCCGAGCCAAGCCGTTTCTCGATATCATGGGCAAGACCATCGTCCATGCCGGCGGCGCCGGCAACGGACAGGCCGCCAAGATCTGCAACAACATGATCCTCGCGGTGTCCATGATCGCCGTCGGCGAGGCGTTCGTCCTGGCCGAGAAACTCGGCCTCGAACACCAGACCCTGTTCGATATCGCCACGACCGCGTCAGGCCAATGCTGGGCGCTGACCAGCTATTGCCCAGTACCGGGACCGGTGCCGGCCTCGCCGGCCAACCGCGACTATCAGGCCGGTTTTACCGCCGACAATATGCTGAAAGACTTGCGGCTCTCCCAGGCGGCGGCCCAAGACGTCGGCGCCGACACCCAGTTGGGCGGCGAGGCGGCCCGGCTCTTTGAAGCCTTCGCCGAAGGGCAGGGCCTCGGCGCCAAGGACTTTTCCGGTATCATCAACCTGATCCGCGAAAACAGCGACGGCTGACGCCCTTTAGGCTCTTCCCGGCCTATTAGACCCCGTCAACGATGACGAACTGCATTTCGGCGGCGCCTTCGCGGTAGGTCCGGGCATCGCGATAGATTTCGGAATCATAGAACACCTTGGCCTGTTCGAAGCTCGGGAACTCGACGATCACCATGCGCCGGGTTTCTTCTTCGCCTTCCAAAGTTTCAACCGCGCCACCGCGGGCGATGAATTTGCCGCCGTTGGCCTCGATCGCGCCGGGCGAGCGTTTCGTGTATTCGCCATAAGCCTCTGGGTTGGTGACGTTGACGCGACCGATCACGTAGGCAGCCATGAATTATCTCCTCGAGTTTCCGGCCGCCTCTGGTGGTCGAGGCGGGCCGGGGCTAAAACGGGTTGGTCACTATCATAACGGAGAGACGCCATGGCATGGGAGTATGTGTCGATCAAAAAGTCCGGCCGGATCGCCGTTGTCCGTTTTGACCGCGGCGACAATGTCAACGCCATGTCGCGGCAATTGATCGTCGAATTGACCGAGGCGGCGCGATCTTTCGACGATGACGTCGACACTTCAGCTATCATCCTGACCGGCGAGGGTGCCAATTTTACCCTCGGCGCCGACCTCAAGGACCCGGCCAGCGCCGAGGCCCGGGAAGCCGGCCTCGGCATGCGCCGCAAGATGCTGCAAGTCGGCCCCAATCTCTGCCGTGCTTGGGAAGAGCTCGAACCGATGACCATCGCCGCCATCGAAGGCTGGTGCGTCGGCGGCGGCGCCGCGCTCACGGTGGCCTGCGATCTCCGGGTGATGGGGGCGGGCGGCCATGTCTACGTGCCGGAAATCGAACGCGGCATGAACATGAGCTGGGGCTCGGTACCGCGCATCACCAATCTGGTCGGCCCGGCCAAAGCCAAACGGATCGTCGTCATGGCCGAGAAGATCGGCGCCGAACGCGCGCTGGCTTGGGGCCTGGCCGATGAAGTGGTCGCCGATGGCGCAAGCTTCGACAAGGCGATGGAAATGGCCGAACGCATTGCCGCGCTGCCACCGGTGGGTGTGCGCATGTGCAAGCAGGACGTCACCATGGCGGCAACGGCGCTTAATCATGCGGTCAGCCATATGGACGGCGACCAGTTCGCGCTCGCCCAATCATCGGAGGATTTTGCCGAAGGCGTGCAGTCCTTCTTGGAAAAACGGCCGCCGCGTTACACCGGCCGCTAGAACCAATATTCAACTGCTTAAGGGGAATCACCGTGTTGAAACTTCATCATGCGCCCAACAGCCGCTCCAACCGCATCGTCTGGCTGCTAGCGGAACTGGGCTTGGATTACGAACTCAACAAACTTGCCTTCCATCCCAAGGATCTGAAGTCCGACAACCATCGCAAACGCCACCCGCTCGGCCGGGTGCCAGTACTGGAAGACGGCGACATCACGCTCTTTGAATCCGGCGCCATCGTCGAATATATCCTGAACCGCCACGCCGACCGGGCACTGCTGCCCGACGTGGATGCGCCGGAATATCCGGAATTTCTGCAATGGTTTCATTATTGCGAAGGCATGGTGATGCCGCCGGTCAACACCATCGTCGTCCATACCCTGCTGCTGCCCGAAGACCGTCGCGACAAGGTCGTGCTGGGGCAAGCGCAGCGCCTGCTCAACAAATCGCTGGCTCCGATCGAGGAGGCCATCGCCGGCCGCGAGTATCTGATCGGCGATTTCTCTGCCGCCGACATTATGCTCGGCCACGCCATCTGGGTGTCCAACCGGCTCGGCGCGATCACCGACGACATGCCCAATCTGAAAGCCTATGTGGACAGGATCACCGCCCGGCCGGCGTTCCAGAAGATGCTGGATACCTGACGACCGGGGCGATCGTGACAAAACCGGTGCATTTGGGGTATTATAGCGATCCTTGGGGGACGATTGGGGCTTATTAGCGTCGCGCCATGCTAGGGCGCGTGATCAAAGGGTACCATGAACCAGATCACCACCGAGATCGCCAAGACACCGACCGAAAAGGCGCTGCTGGACATTTGGCGGCAGGCCTTGGAATGGGACGAGATCAGCGTCGACGACGATTATTTCGAACTTGGCGGCAACTCAGTTACCGCGGTGGTCATTTTCGATGCCATTGCCGCCGAATTCGACAAACGTCTGCCGCTTAGCACACTTTACGAATACTCATCGATCGCGACGTTGTCGCAGGCGGTCGACGACTTCGACCCGGAAGCCGCCTTCGCACCATTGGTCACAATTACCACCGGCGGCAGCGGACACCGACCGTTGTTTTGCGTCCATGCATTGAACGGTCAAATCACCTGCTATCACGACCTGATCATCGGTCTGCCCGCGGATCAGCCGGTCTTCGGCTTACAATATCCCGACCAACATAAGGATCCGCGCCCGGCCCTCAGCGTCGAAGACATGGCTGTCCTCTATGCCGATATCATCGAGCAGACCCAGCCATCCGGTGCCGTCGCGGTTGCCGGTTACTCCTTCGGCTGCCTGCCCGCGTTTGAAACGGCCCGCCAGCTCCGCCGGCGCGGCCGCGAGATCGATCGACTGATATTATTCGATGGCCATGCGCCGGGCACCGCCCCCTCGGTTCTGCGCCGCGCCTTTTTGCATGACTTGACGGAACTCCGTGACCTGCCGTGGTATGCACGCCTGCAGGCCGTTGCCAAAGCCGCACCAAACGGGATGCGCCGGCTCACGCGGCGGGCGGTCGCTTCCTTCAAGCTCAGGATGAGGTTGGCGTTGCCGGACCCGTCTGTCATCGAGCAGATCGAAGCCATCCTTGGGCAGGCCAGCAAAACCTACAGGCCGGCACTCTTCGACGGCGACGTTATCCTATTCGCCGCCGCCCAAAGTGACCGCTACTGGCAGGACGATCGCTACCGCGGCTGGCAACCGTTTGTCACCGGCACGATCACTGTCGAGCCCGTACCCGGCGATCACCTCAGCTGTTTTGAAAAGCCACACGTCGACGAAATCAGCAAGCGGCTCCGGCCCTATTTGGACGGCCGTTGAACCATTATGACACGTCGGCAAGGCGGTCGACCAAGGCCGTTTTCACGACTTTGCCTGACGTCGTCCGCGGCAGCCGCTCGACGACCAGAACGTCTTCGGGGACCTTCTGCGGGGCGAGGCGGGTGCGGCAGTGGCGTTTGATCGTGTCGGCCGTGGTATCGGCCGCCACGACCACGAACGCAGCAACGGTCTCACCCAATTCGGCCGAAGGTTTTCCGACCACCGCGACTTCCTGAACCCCAGCGCACGATTGAATAACGTCCTCGATTTCCCCCGGGAATATATTGACCGCACCGCGAATGATGATGTTCGAGGCACGGCCATGGATGTAGAGAAAGCCGTCCTCGTCGACGCTGCCCAGTTCGCCGGTATAGAACCAGCCGTCGCGGATGGTTCCGTCGTTGACGGACCGGGCATCGCCGAGGCCCGCAACGGCTTCATCGGTTGCTATACCAGGGCCGCGGCAACGCACAAAACCTTGCTGACACGGAGCCAGAGGCCGGTCCCGGTCGTCGACGATCTGCAATTCGACGCCCACCGACGGCCGGCCGACGGATTCGGCATGATCATCGATCTCCCCAGGTTTCATAGTGGTGATATTGCCGGTCCCGGAAGTCGAATAGGTCGAATAGAACTTCGGCGTCAGCCGGGCTTTGGCCAAACGCTTTTCATCGGGGTGGACGGCATCGCCGCCAATCGCCAACATCTTGAAATCCGGCAACAACGGGGTCGGTCCGTCGATTTCCAACAGCCAGCGCAAGGCCGTCGGCACCAAACTTCCCATATTGATGCGGTGGCGCTTTACCGCATCCAAGAAGTCCTTGCCGGTAAACAATGTCGGATGCATGACGATGGTGGCGCCGCCCAGCAACGTGAAGAAGCACCAGTTGCGCCCGGCACTGAAACACAGCGGTGATATGGAGAGATATCGAAACCCGTCGATATCACCGTAATTGGCAAAATACCGGGCCTTCCGGTCGGCATATTGCTGGTGTGTTACGGCGACGCCTCGCGGTATGCCGGTCGTGCCCGACGAGAGATTTACGACAAACGTCGCGTCGCTGCTTTCCACAGCTTGGCTCGGCGCCAGGTCCGGCGCCACTGCCGCCAATAAGTCGGCAACTGCGACGCCGCCGAAGGCATCGAACACCGGCGCGGATTTTTCGACCAGCAGGCGCGAGAAATTCATGCGCTCCGCCAAAGCCACCGTGTCCGACGGCTTGGCACGCCAGTCGAGGGACGCGGAACCGGCGCCGAGCCAACCGAGCGCCATGATGGCGATGATATGGTCGGCATTGTCCTTCAAGCGCAGAGCCATGATATCGCCGGGCGCGACGCCAATCGACCGCAGCCGGCCGGCCAAGTCCGCTACCGCGGCCATCAAGTTGGCGTAAGTTAAGGTGCGATCGCTGTCTATCAGCGCTGGCCGGTGCGGATACCGGGCCGCGGTCTTGGCAATTTCGCCGACGAAATTCATCCGCTAATCCTTCGAATTCTCACTGCCGAGTATGGCAGCCAACCAACGCTCGGCAAACAACCCGCGATCGAGCGGATATCGAGGCTTTGAAACCGGCGAATGCACCGGCATACTTGCAACAAGGCTAAAGCGTAGATGGAGGTGGACCGATGTTTGACCTGATAATTCGCGGTGACCAGGTGGTGACGCCGGAAGGCAGCGGCGCCTGGGACATTTGCATTGCCGGCGAGACCATTGCCGCCATAGCCGCACCCGGCACTTTCGACGACAGCCAGGCTGCCCGAGTGATCGATACGACCGGTAAAATCGTCATCCCCGGTGGCATCGATCCGCACATCCATTCGCTCTGGTACATCCCAGCGATCGAGGAGGGCGGCGATGTCACCATGACCGACGGCCCCGATGTGGTGAGCCGCGCCGCGATCCACGGCGGCACCACGACGTTGCTCGATTTCGCCACCTGGAGCCACGATAAATCCATCGAAGAGGCGATCAACATTCGCAAGCAGGATTGGACCGGTAAGTGCTACGCCGACTACGGCTACCATATCATGCTGCAAGGGGAGATCCCGCCGAGCTTGCTGCCGCAGATCGGCGAAGCCATCCAGGAAGGCTATCCGTCGATCAAAATCTTCACCACCGACATCACGCCGAGCCGGCGCGGCCGCAAGATCACCCACGGCCATATCTGGGAAATCTTCAAGGTACTGAAGCGAGAAGGCGGCATCGGCGCCATTCATGCCGAGGACGACGAGATCGTTATGCATATGTACGACGTGCTGACCCGCGAAGGCCGCACCGGCTTCGAGAACATGGCTGAGGTCCACAACGCCATGTCCGAAGACCTGTCGTTTCGCCGCATCATCCGTCTGGCCGAGCATGTCGAAGGCACGCCGCTTTATATGATGCATGTGAGTGCCGCGACCGGCGTCGCCGCGATCGAGGCATCGCGCGCCAAGGGCTACCCGATCTACGGCGAAACCCTGCACCAGTATTTGATGTTCAGCCACGAACACTACAAACGGCCGAACGGCCAGATCTACCACACCTATCCGAGCCTGAAGGAAAAGTCGGACCAGGAGGCGCTCTGGGAAGGTCAATTGCGCGGCTCGATCAGCACCATCGCCACTGACGAGATTTGCTGCACTTTGTCGACCAAGACCCAAGGACACCGCATCGACGACACCACCGGCGGCAACGCCGGCTGCGAACCGCGGGTCGCGGTGATGTATACGGAAATGGTGAAAAAGCGCGGCTACAGCCTCGCCAAATTCGCCGATCTGGTCTCCAGCAATGCCGCCAAGATCATGGGCATGTACCCGAAAAAAGGCGCGCTCGCCGCGGGAAGCGATGCCGATATCACCGTGCTCGACCCGGCCGAGCGCCGTACCGTCACCGCCGCCCGGCTGCACGAGACCGACTACACGCCGTGGGAAGGCTACGAGGCAGAAGTCTGGCCAAGCCTTACCGTCTTGCGCGGCAAAGTGATGATGGAAGGCGGCGACTTCTTCGGCGACTTACAGGACGGCAAAATCTTGAAACGCAAGATCGCCGAAGAGATCCGAAACCGGCCGGTGGTTTGATCGATCTTAACTTCTGCGTTCTTCGATTTTAACTTGATCCCAGAGCGCATCCATCTCTTCAAGCGTCGAGGCTTCCGGAGACTTGCCGGCCGCGGCCAGTAACGCCTCGACGCGGCGAAAGCGGCGTTCGAATTTGGCGTTGGCCTGGCGCAGCGCCGCCTCCGGGTCGAGTTTGTAGTGCCGCGCCAGATTGGCATAAACGAACAGGATATCGCCGAACTCGTCGATCATGCGGTCCGGCGCCTGGCCTTCGGCGACTTCGACCTTGAACTCGGCAATCTCTTCTTCGATCTTGTCGAGCACGGGTACGGGCGAGGGCCAATCGAACCCGACCCGCGCCGCACGGTTTTGCAGCTTGATCGCCCGCAACAGCGCCGGCAGACCAAGTGTCACGCCGTCTAGCGCGGACGGCTCGCGGCCGGCCGCCCGGGCCTTGGCGCTTCGTTCCGCCGCCTTCTGGCGCTCCCAATTGCCGGTCTGTAGGGCGGCGCTGTCGATGCCGTCCTGGTCGCCGAACACATGCGGGTGACGCCGGATCATTTTGTCGACGACCGCGGCCGCGACATCGTGGAAATCAAAGTGACCGGCTTCCTCGGCCATCTGGCTGTGGAAGATCACTTGGAACAACAAGTCGCCGAGTTCGTCCTTCAGCTGATCCATGTCGTCGTCGGCAATCGCCTCGGCGACTTCGTAGGCCTCTTCGATGGTGTAAGGGGCGATGGTCGCAAAGGTTTGTTCCACATCCCACGGGCAGCCGCCATCGGGGTTCCTGAGGCGCCGCATCACCGCAATCAGATCCTGGATCGCGGCCTCACGGTTTTCGGTGTCGAGCACTTTGTCCATGGCGGATTAATAAGCCGTCGGTCGCCGTAGCGCAACGCGATGTCGGTGCCTGACGACCACCAGGCTACGCCTGGCCGTACATTTGCTAGAGGATACGGAAATTTCCGGAGCACTTTGATGAGAAGTCATGCGCGGGTGGTGGTAATCGGCGGCGGGTTGGTCGGCTGCAGCGTCCTCTATCACCTGACCAAACTCGGCTGGACGGATGTCGTATTGCTGGAGCGCGACGAGCTGACCTCCGGCTCGACCTGGCATGCCGCCGCCAACATCCACGGCCTGCACGACAACAACAACATCTCGAAGCTGCAATATTACACCATGCAGCTTTACCAGCAGCTCGAGGACGAAACCGGGCAGGGCTGTGGCATCATGCGGACCGGCTCGCTCTATCTGGCGCAAACCCAGGAGCGCGAGCATCAATTGCGGATTCAGGCAGCGAAAGCGCGCTATTTCGGCGTCGACTTCCATGAATTGTCCATTGCCGAGGCCCAGGCGTTGCATCCGTTGATCGACTTCGACGGCATCCGGTGCGTGATGCTGGAGCCCGACGGCGGCTCCGTCGATCCGTCCGGCGTCACCCACGCCTATGCCCAGGGGGCGCGGTCGCGTGGTGCCGAGATCCACCGCTTCATGCCGGTGATCGAGACCAACGCACGGGCCGACGGCGGTTGGAACGTGGTGACGCCGAACGGCACCATCCAGGCCGACGTGGTGGTCAACGCGGCCGGGCTCTGGGGCAGGGAGGTTGCCAAGCTCGCCGGCTTCGAACTGCCGTTGATGACCATGGAGCATCAATATTTGGTCACCGAGGAAATCCCGGAAATCGCCGCGATGGACGCGCGCCTGCCGTCGGTCGCCGATCGCGATGGCGAGTATTACCTGCGCCAGGAAGGCACCGGGTTGCTGGTCGGCGCCTATGAACGCGACGGCCGGTTCTGGGCCGAGGACGGCACACCGCTCGATTTCGGCCACGAATTGTTGCCCGACGATCTCGACCGCATCCAAGAGAACATCATGCGCGCCTGCGCCCGCATCCCGGCGCTGGCCGCGGCCGGGGTCAAGCGCGTTATCAACGGTCCGATGATCTGGTCGCCGGATTCCTCGGCGCTGTTCGGTCCAGTGCCTGAGCTTGAGGACTATTACTGCTGCAACGGCATTATTCCGGGCTTCAGCCAATCCGGCGGCCTCGGCATGCTGCTGGCGCAATGGATCGTCGAAGGCGAACCGGAACTCGATCTGTTTCCATGGGACATGGCGCGTTACGGCGCCTGGGCAACCAAAGCCTTCACCAAGGCGCGGGCGCTCGATTGCTATGCCCACCGTTTCAAGATCCATTTCCCGTACGAGGAGCGCGATGCCGGCCGGCCGGTCCGCACGCGGCCGGTCTACGACCGTCAGAAAGCCATGGGCGCGGCCTTTGGCCTGAGCTATGGCTGGGAACATCCGCTCTGGTTTGCCGGAAACGGCGAGGTGCCGGTCGACGATTACGGCTTCGAGCGCCAAAGCTGGTTCGAACCTGTGGCCCAAGAATGTCAGGCACTGCGCAGCAACGTCGGCGTGATCGACATCTCGAACTATGCAAAATACGAAATCAAAGGGCCGGGGGCCGCGGTATGGCTCGACCGCCTGGTCGCCAACCACGTGCCACGGGAGATCGGACGGTCCTGTCTAACACCGATGCTCGGCGTGCGTGGCGGCATCGCCGGCGATTTCACCATTACCAAGCTCGATGATGCGCATTTCCTGATGATCGGTTCCGGCATCGCCGAGCGTTATCATGAACGTTTTTTCAGAATGATTCCGCGGCCCGACGGCCTGACCGTGCGGTCGCTCAGCGACACTTGGGCCGGTTTCAATGTGGCCGGACCGAAATCGCGGGCGTTGCTGCAACGCTTAACAAACGACGACCTGTCGACGGCTTCGTTTCCGTTCATGCGCTCGCGACGCATGCAAGTCGCCGGCATCGACACCACGGCGCTTCGCGTGTCGTTCACCGGCGACCTCGGCTGGGAATTGCATGTCGACGAAGCCGACCAGGCGGCGCTCTACGAAGCCTTGTTCGAGGCCGGCGCCGATCTCGGGCTTCGGGCTGTCGGCAGCCGCTCGCTGTTGTCGCTCCGGGTCGAGAAAGGCTACGGCAGCTGGGGCCGGGAATATTCACCGGAATATTGGCCCCAGGAAGTCGGCCTGGACCGCTTGATTAAACTGGACAAGCCGGACTTCTTGGGCCGCGACGCGTATCTGGAGATCAAGGACCGGCCGCCGCGGGAAAAACTGGTCTCACTGGCGGTTGACGTCACGACGGCCGATGCATCGGGCGGCGAACCGATTTTCACGACCGACGGCAAGCCGGTCGGCCGGGTCAGCTCCGGCGCCTACGGCCACAGCGTCGACACCTCGCTGGCGCTCGGCTTCATCAAGACCGAATTGGCCGAACCGGGCCGCGAATTCGACGTCGCCATCCTCGGCCGGCCGCATCGGGCCACGTTGCTGAGGGAACCGCTGTTCGATCCGAAAGGTACCGTTTTGCGGGCATGAGGGCAAAAATTGGGCGTACCGAGCCTCGCTCGATAATTTGCCTAGGTGTGCTATAATGCGCTCATGACGGCAAAGCTTGAAAAGGCGATTGAGCGTATACGCAACCTTTCACCTGAGCAGCAGGACGAAGCAGCCGAGGTGTTGCTTGAGATGGCGGATCAAGACCCCGATACGGTGAGACTCACGCCCGAGCAGATTGCAGAAGTAGAGGCGATCGCGAGCGAACCGGCGATTTACGCAACTGACGAGCAGGTTGCCGCGCTTTTCCGCAAAATGGGCGTATGAAGGTACGCTATCGTCCATCCGCTATCAGGCATCTCACCGGAATCTACACTCACATTAGAACAGACAATCCGCAGGCCGCGCGTGCGGTAATCCGGCGCATTCGGCGAGCGGTGAGCCGCCTTGAATTCTTTCCAAATTCCGGCCGTAGAAGTGTCGTCGCGGGAACATCTGAGCTCGTTGTGCCGGGACTGCCGTACATCGTTGTGTATAGGGTCGAGCCGGAATTCGTGGATGTCCTTGCGATCTTTCATGGCGCACGGGAACGACCGGCATGACCCCACAATACGCTGTTTTGTGAGCTTAATTGTGCAATAGGGGGATGGTGACCGGCGACAGCGGTCACAAGTTAATGTCGTATAAGATATATTATGGAAAATTTTATTGACGTAGAAGGCAAGCGAAGGAAAAACTTAGAATCCGACGGCGATTTCACGCTGTTGTCACGCCGCCTTCACAGGGAAATGACGCAGGTCCGGCACTATCTGATTCTGAGGCAGCATTCCACAATCGGGAACTTGGATCATGAACCATGCCGGCCGCCTACTATTGATGTGGCTCTCTGTGACCGCAATCATCGACCCATTAAATGCGGCGACGCTAAAAGAAAATCCGGTCAAATTGATCGCTGGAGGTCCGGCTGTCAGGGTTACTGCGATCGGACAAGACGCCCAGAAATTATCCCGGTTCACGGTATTCAGGGGCAATAAAAAAGTTTCAACGATAGTTGCCATCCGTCGGGTCAACGTGGGTTCAACCACGACGATCGAACTCCGTGCAAACGCTAAAACCGCCGCTGCTTCCAGTTATCGGCTCGAGGGCAGAACAAATGATGGGCGTCGTGTCTTGAATGCACGGATTTCAGTCGTCAGTAAGATTTCCACGACGTTGCCGAAGGCCGGAAAGGCCAATGTCAAAAGATCGACGAAAACGGCCCAAGTGAAAACAGCACGGACGCCTGTCATCCCAACATTGACTGCCGCACCAACAGTGACGAGTTGGCAACCGCGGGACAAGGCGCACCCAGGTATGGTGTTGGTCGTCAACGGACAGAACCTAAATCAGGGCACCATGTCCGTAACTCTGAGGTCCGGCGGTAAATCCGTGGGATTGCAGATCACGCGAAGAACCGCGGCGAGACTGGAGGCAAGGATACCCGACACCGCCTATACAGGCCGACGCGGCGCATCCTTGATCGTGGCGCGGTCCGGTTCGCAGCCGCGCACATTGACGCCAACGTTCCAGGTACTGAACCGCCGGTCAGTATTTTCAGGCGAATCCCTTTGGCATGAGCCCGTTGACGGTGCGCCCTCATCGGCGACATCGATATTCACGCGTGGCCAGGTGCAAATCAGCCTGGACAAATTCGAATTCCAAGAGCGCGGCAGCGGAACCTATTCGGAAACAACGTCCTTAGCAAAGCTGACAAGAAGCTTTCGACAAACCTGCGACGGCAACGGCAAGCGTGAAGTAAGGGAATTCCGGTCCAAGCGCGCGAGGGCAAAAAGAAATATCTCATGGCGTCGGCTCGCCGACGGCCGCGTCGAATTGAACGGCATCGGCCTGTCCCATGAAAAGCGGTCACCAGACAAAGTCGCCTTAGCCACAATCAACGACCGGTCGCTAACGCTTTCATACGGATTGCCGGCATTTCGCGTCGAGATACGCAAGGGTACATGCTGTAAACCCGGTTTGATTCTGCCTCAAATCTGCGTCACCGAAACGCCACTGATTCCTGATTTATCCAGTTTCGTTGAATGGTCGCTGGGACGCAAAGACGCATTGTGATGCTGATAGCGCGCCGGAACCAAAACGATATGGGACACAACCATGACTACGCGGCGCGGTCATCCGATAGGTATAACGCCCGCGTTCAACCGGCGACGCGGCGGTTAGGAAATAACGCCATGCCGTGTTGTTGCCAAAGGCCGGGCGGTGGCGCCATCGGTCCCCAGACGCCGTTCTCACGAAGCCGTCGCAACGTCGGAAGCCGGCCTTCGCCGATCCAGCGATCGACCAAGATGCCGATCGGCTGAATCAAGGCCGATGACAAGAACCCTGGTCACTTGATGCGTGTACCAGCAGCGGCAAGGGCGTCTTGATAAGCAGCAATATGAGACTTGATGGCCACCTCGGTTTCAAAAGTCTCCGCAACAAAACTGCGGGCACGGGCGCCGCATTCTCGCCATCGATCGCTTTCCAACAGCGATGCGAGCCCCGACGCATAGTCATCGTTTCGTACGGTTTCTCCGAACCGGGACGCGAACCCATCGGTATCCACCGAGCTCAATATGGCGCAGCCATGGGCCGCTGCCTCTATGAAGGCGTTGGGCAATCCTTCGCGAACGGACGTGTTGATAAGGATCCAACTCTGCGACAAAACCTCCGCATAATAAGGCGAGTGAAATTGATCGACGAACCCGGCGACGGTCAGGTTTGGACACGCGCCATAGGTTTGCCTTAACGCCCGTTCCAAGTTTGCATCGCGGGCGGCGCCTAAGGCGATGAATTCGACATCGGGAAACCGGTCGGCGAGTTCCATGAAGAGATGCGGCCGCTTTCGTGGGTCCAACCGCGCGACGTAGCATACTTTTGGTTTACCGGACTTTGTCGGCCGCTTGGGCAACGGCGTTGGCGTGGCGAGAAATTTCGGGTCTTCCGTCAAACCATACTTGGCTTTGACCTTCGGTATCGCGTCGCTGAAAGCGGTGTAGACAGCATCCGCTTTCCTGACACCGCGCGTGGCGAGCAGGTTGTTTTCGAAGATCATGGCTCCGGCAGTCCGGAGGCGGCTCTTCGACGGCAGGGTCAGTTCCACCCGCCAATCATCCCAGTCATGGGGATCGCGCGCCGTGACGATATGGACCTTGTCCGGCGCCGCGCGCCTTGCGGCGTAGGTGGCTAATGACGGTTCGCAAGAATGATAGACATCGGCCTGGCAGAGCTTCGCCAGTCGGTGGATATCCCAAAGCCGGTGCTGCGCGAATCCGAGAACCTTGATGCCGTCTAAATACTCGACCTCGGTTTGGCCTTCGCGTCGGGGCGTGATGGCAACGACCTCATGCCCCAGGCGCGCGAGTTCGCGTCCGATGGTACGCGTCGCCCGCCCAAAGCCGCCATACTTGCCCCAGGCGAACATTTCAACGCAAAGCAGACAGATTCTCACTAACGTTCCCAGCGCGATTTCGACACATCCCGCGATCGTACCCTGCCCCAATGCCCGCAACAATCTGACGACGGGCTCACAACTCTGCCTTCGCCGCCTTTTTCATTCTGACCAGCATGATTAACGGCAGCGCTGCCAAGGCGGTCAACAAATAAAAATGGAACGCGTTGATGTAACCGATCATCAGCGCCTGGCGCTGCACTTCGGCGCCAATCATGGCCAGATGTTGCTCCGACGCCGTACTCAACCTACCCATCAGCGACGGCACCCGCCAAGCCTCTGTATACGGCGTCACCTCTTCCACCATATGGGCATAGTTGATTTTGGCGGAATGCAGGACCAGGGCGACGCTGAGCGAGATGTGCATGGACGACCCCAAGTTTCGCAACAAATGAAAAATCGATGACCCCTCCGGCAACAGCTCCTTCGGTAACGTGTTGAATGTCACCAAGGTCAACGGCACCCACAAGAATCCGGTGCCGATACCCTGGATGACACTGGCGGCGGCGACGCCCCAAACCGTTAGGTTGATATCGAACTGCGCCATCTGCCAACCGGAGACGGCTTGCAAGGTGAATCCGGCCACCAGCCAGATGCGGGGATCGTAGCGGTTGCCGAAAAATAGGACACAGAACCCCAACAGCGAGCCCGCCCCGCGCGCCCCCAAAATGAGACCGATCAAGCTGTCGGGATAGCCGCGCAAATTCTGCAACAAACTGGGCAACAAGGTCATGGGCGTGAAACTCACCATGCCAAATACCAGGGTCAGAGTGACGCCGATGACAAAGTTGCGGTCGAGGAACAGGCGCGGATTCAAAAACGGTCGGTCGGTGGTGAAAGTGTGGACGACAAATAGGTAGAGGCCCAACACCGCGGCACAGATCTCGAGGATGATTTCCGGCGACTCGAGCCAGCCATTGCGTTCACCGCGGTCCAACATTAATTGGAAACAGGCGATGGCGACGGACAGGGCAATAAAGCCGGTCCAATCGAAGCGTACGCGCGCACCGCGGACGCTGTCAGTGACATACACCCAACACCCGATCAACGAAGCCACGCCAAACGGCACGATCATGTAAAACACCCACCGCCAGCTATATTCCTCGCTGAGGTAGCCGCCCAACGTCGGTGCGAGCATCGGTCCGAGCACAACGCCCATGCCGAATATAGAGGTCACCGTGCCGTGCCGGTTTTGGGGATAGACCGCAAGAACGATGGCTTGCGACAACGGCGCCAAGGGCGCGCCGAACATGCCTTGAAGTACACGGAAGGACACCAACATTTCCAATGATTGGGACAGGCCGCACATCAACGTCGCTACGGTGAAGCCGGAGACACAGAACAAAACCAACCGGCGCTGACCTATCCGGGCCGTGAGCCATCCGGTCAGTGGCGTCGCTACGGCGGTGGCGACAATATTGAACGTCACGACCAGCGCGATTTGGTCCTGGGTCACCGACAACGCGCCCTGCATCTGTGGCAGAGACACATTGGCAATGGTCACGGTCAAAGCGTACAACGCCACCGTGGTGGTCAACGTGAACAGGATCATCCCGCGCCGAAACGGGGACAATGGTTCACTCTGTGGTGTTTGCTGCGCCAGCTTACCGGCCTGGTAGAGTGATTGTCCTACTGGCCTTGTCTGCCGTTCGGACGACCCAAAAGTTTAGCCACCGATTGACCATTACCGCAACCGGCGGGCCGGTTTGCGATACGCCCTACTCGGCCGCCCTCACCCGTCCGCGGGAATCGCCGAAGCGTTCGACCAGCACGTCTTCGAAATCGCTACCCTCCGCGGCGAACCAACTGCCTGGACGGGTACGGTAAGCCTCCGCGCGCCAAGGTTCCTTCGGTTCCTCGCCGGCGGCCAGCGCCTTTGCCGCTTTCAGCAATGTGCGGCGGAAACGGACAACGGCAGCATCGGTCGCGGTCAGGGTTTCGGCGGTGCGATCGGCAATGCGCCCTTGGCTTTGCTGGATCATCAAGTCCTGTTCGGCCAAGCCTTTCACACCGGTAAAACTCTGGTTCCGCTGGGCCGCCCGGTCGATCTGGAAATCGTTTGAGCGATTGCGCACCGGCACATAGTCCGGGCCAAGTTCGGCGATAATGCCGTGGCCTTGTTTCAGCTTCGCCCGTTCCTCGGGGCCGATGTCGCGCTCCGGATTCCAGGCATAGGTGTAGATCCAACTGGCCTGATCAGTGATTGGCACCACGGTAAAACCGAAATAGGTCTCGCCCGGCAACGTCGACGGTCCTGTGCCATGGGCCGGCAGCATGAATTGGGTTATGCGCCAATAGATGCCTTCTTCGTCCGCCGCACGGGCGCCGCCGACCACGAAGCCGACGTCGTGATCCAGAATTTGAAACTTCGGCATCGGGTCGTTACGGATCCAGCGCAGCCGGCGAGCGTCCGCTGGGGCATCCGGGTTCTCGTTGGACGGTACCGACGGCGCCGGCATGTGCAGAAAGGAAAAGTGCGACGTATCGAGATCGCCTTCCATGACCTGAGCCCAATTGCACTCGATCAGTTGTTTGGTGACGTAACGCCGTTCCGGCGCCAGCGCGCCGAACTCCAGTGCCGGCACCTCAGGGACCGCATCGGCGGGTCCGAGCCAGGCCCAGACGATCGCGCCATATTCACGGGTCGGATAGGCCTTCGCCCGCACCGTTTCATGATGGCGCGCGCCGGGCGGCACGTTCGGCAAATCAACCGCCTTGCCGGTGACGTCGAATTTCCAGCCATGGTAGACGCAGCGCAGGCCGCATTCCTCGTTCCTGCCGAAAAACAAATCCGCGCCGCGATGCGGACAACGCCGATCGAACAGGCCGACCCGGCCGTCGCTGTCGCGGAAGGCGACCAGCTCCTCTCCCATGACGGTGACGCGAAGCGGCGCGCCATCGGGTTCGGGCAATTCTTCGGCCAGCGCCACCGGCTGCCAAAAGCGCCGGAAATAGGCACCCATCGCCGTGTCCGCCCCGGTTTGCGTCAGCAAGTCGTTATCTTCGGCCGAAAGCATGCCACCTCTCTATTCGCGCCGGGTCACTCCATTCGCCGGCAACGGTAGCATATCGCAGAGGCGCCGCCGAATCTCGGTCAACGACACGGGCGTTCGTTTACGCAACACCCATGCGGCCGAGGACCGCTTCGGTCTCCAATACCAGCTGTGCGACAAGCTCGCCTGCACCGGCATCACGCGTCATCGGGGCCGCCTGCCCGGCCCACAACGGCAGACAGTCAGGCACGTCCGCGGCAGCGCTCGCCGCGCGCAGCGGTTTCGACAACGGGTTCATCAATGGAAACGGCGGCAGTTCATCGTCATGCGCGGCCAGGGCATCGAGATAGCTGTTGCGCAGGCCGCGCGCCAGTCCGCCGGAGAACGCCCGCGTCAGCCGGGTGTCCTCGTCGCGCGCCGTTCGAAGAGCGGCGCGATGCGGCTCCGTCACGTTGGATTCCGGACATCTCAGAAACGCGGTGCCCATCTGGACTCCGGATGCGCCGAGCGCCAGGGCGGCGGCAATGCCGCGCCCATCGCAGATCCCGCCGGCCGCCGTCACCGGGACATCGACCGCATCGACGATCTGTGGCACCAGCGCGAGCGTGCCGATCGAGCCGCCGGCATAGGGGGCGTCAAAAGTGCCGCGATGGCCGCCCGCCTCCCATCCTTGCGCGCAGATTACGTCAACGCCGCGCGACGCCAGGCCCCGCGCTTCACCGACCGTCGTCGCGCAACCCATGATCAACGTACCTTCTTGACGAAGCCTGTCGACGAAACGTTGCTCCGGGAGGCCGAAGTGAAAACTCACAATTTCCGCGTTGATCGCTAATACGGCGTCCAGTGCCTCATCACCGAATGGGAAGAACGGCTCTACCGGTTCCGGTACCTCCGGCAACCCGAAGCCATGGTAAAACGGTTTGACCAGATCGCGGGCTTGTCGCTCACGTTCCGGATTGCGTTCCGGTCTGTTGTGGGTGAAGAAATTGAGATGAACCGGATGCGCACTATTCGTAAGCGCTCGGAACGCCGTCACTTGTTGAATGATTTCATCGCCCGACTGGGTGGCGCAGCCGAAGCCGCCGAGACCACCGGCTTTTGCGACCGCCGCGGCCAAGGCCGGCGTGGTGACGATCGCCATCGGCGCCTGGATGATGGGATAGGTAATGCTCAGTAAGCCCGTCAGCCGGTTTTTTGGCCACATTGTTTGGTTTCCTTCCTATTCGTTGATTCGTGCAGAAGTCTCGGCCCGGATCAGCGCAAAAACACCAGGATCAGGATGCCGACGGTAACCAGACCGATACCGGCAAGTTCGGTGCGCGAACTGCGCTCGCCGAAGAACAGATAGGACGCGGCGAACGTGAACAGCAGTTCAATCTGACCAAGGGCGCGAACGTACGCCGCGTTCTGCAGCGTCATGGCGGTGAACCAGCCGGCAGAACCAAGCATGCCGGCAAGACCGACAAACCCGGCAATACGCCACGCCCGCAGAACCGCCATGATCTGGCCGGGTTCGCGCAGGCGCATGTAAATGGCCATGACGACGGTCTGGAACACCGTCACACAGGCCAAGGTGAAGGCCGCCCTGATGATGAAATCGCCGCCGTCTAATGAAAGCGACGCGGCCCGGTAGGTAACCGCGGAAACGCCGAAAAACGCTCCCGATGCAATGCCGATCAGCGCAGGGCGGCCAACCCATTGCTTGGCAGGGTCACCGACTTTCAGCGTGCTTTGGGTGACCGAGATCATCATGACGCCGACCAGGCTGATCATGACCGCAATCACCGCGCCCGTGCTTAGGGTCTCACCGAGCACAACAATGCCGAACAGCGCGGTCTGCACGGTTTCGGTTTTGGAAAATGTCGTGCCGACGGCGAAGTTCCGAAACGAGAAAAGATAAACCAGCAACGCCGTCGCCAGGACCTGCGCCAACCCACCGATCATTGCATACACCGCGAACGTCGCGTTGGTGCCCGGAAGTTCGTACCCGGCGAAAGACGTCAATCCGAGCAGATACAGGAAGGCCAGCGGTACCGCATAGGCAAAGCGCGAAAACGTCGCGCCCGACGTGCTGAGCCGGCCCTTGAGGTATTTCTGCAGCGATGACCGCAGGTTCTGCATGAACGCGGCAAAAATCGTTATGGGAATCCAGAGTTCCATCGGGCGAATGCTTCAGATCTTATGGTGCTCTACGAAATTGCACATATTATCAGCCGAAAATCAAATTAGATTGCCATCAACGGCATAAGCTGGTCTTATATATAGATGGCATTGCCTCCGATCAAAAGTCTGTTGGCGTTCGAGGCCGTTGTCCGGCACGGCAGCGTCAGTAAGGCCGCGTCAGAGCTTTGCGTCAGCCAACCGGCCGTCAGCCAGCAGCTCCGCGTCATCGAGAAGTACTTCGGCCGGCGCTTGATTGAGCGTACCGCCGGCGGCGTTTCAGTGGACGAAGACGTCGAGCTTTATGCGGCACGGCTGCAACGCGCCATGGACGAAATCCGCGCGGCCACCCGAGCCTTCCAGGATCATACCGACAAACTCGAAAACCGCTTGACCATCGCCCTGCTGGCAACGTTTGCCCAGCGCTGGCTGATCCCTCGGCTGGTCGGTTTTCAACAGGCACACCCAAGCATCGATGTGCGTTTGATGACGACATCCCAGCCGACGGACCTCGCCCGCGAGGACGTCGACCTATCGATCCGATGCGGCAGCGGGTCCTGGCCCGGCCATGACAGCCAGTTTCTCGTCGCCAACAAGATATTTCCCGTGGCCAGCCGGGCGCTGCTGCAAACATGCCCGCTGCAAGAGGTTGCGGATTTGGCAAATACCGTCTTGATCCGCGTCGATACGCCGCCCCGCGATCGGGATTGGCCGCACTGGCTTGACACGGCCGGCGCCGGCGATCTGCAACCGAAAGCCTGGCAGACCTACAGCACTTCGACCCAGGCCCTCGAAGCAGCGACGGCCGGTCTGGGTGTCGCCATGGTGCACACGCCATTCGCTTTGGACAGCCTGTCCGCGGGGCATTTGCTAAAACCGTTCCCGTTCGAATATCCGGACGACGACGGCGACTATTTCCTGGTGTTTCGACGGCAACGCGACGAACCACGCCGCATCGCATTGTTTCGCGATTGGCTGTCAACCGGCGATATGCGTATCCAGTGACCGGTCAGGCTATTCCTGATCATTGTCAGTTGAGCTAAATTTGGTCCATGTCAGATGCAATTCAGCGCCGGCTCGCCGCTATCCTGTCCGCCGATGTGGTCGGCTATTCACGATTGATGGGAGCGGATCAGGCCGGCACGTTGACCGCGTTGCGCCGGCTTCGCGGCACCGTGTTCGAGCCCAATATCGCCGCCCATAACGGCCACATCGTCAAACGCATGGGTGACGGCTGGCTTGTCGAATTCGCCAGTGCCGCCGACGCCGTGACTTGCGCCATCTCCGTCCAAGAAGGCTTGGCCGACCAGGAAACCATCAAACTCAGGATCGGCCTCCATATCGGCGACATTGCCCACGAGGACGAGGACGTCTACGGCGACGGCGTCAACATCGCCGCCCGTCTCCAGGAAATCGCGGAGCCGGACGCCATCGTCATATCGGACATCGTACGACGCAGTATCGACGGCAATCTCGCGGCGTCATTTAATGAACTCGGCAAGCATGATCTGAAGAACATTGCCGAGCCGGTTACGGCCTATGGCTGGGGTATGACGTCGACGTCGACCTCGGCCGCGTCGCCACGGACGGAGCGGCCATGGATCGCGGTCCTGCCGTTCGAAAACATGTCCGACGACCCGGAGCAAGAATACTTCGCCGACGGCATCGCCGGCGACATCATATGGGCGCTATCGCGGTCGAATTTGTTGTCGGTCATCGGCCGCGGAACCTCTTTCCACTACCGCGGCAAGACCGTCGATGCCCGGGCAGTCGGCCGCGAGCTTAACGTGCGCTACGTTTTGGATGGCACCGTGCGGCAGGCTGGCGACCGTGTCCGGGTAACGGCGGAACTGATCGAGGCGGAATCAGGGCTGAAGATCTGGGCCGAACGCTACGACCGTGACCTGACCGACATTTTCGCCGTTCAAGACGAGGTCACCACCATGGTGACCAGCGCGGTTAGCGACGAAGTCACAACTGCCGCCGCCCTGGAAGCCGGCGCCCGCCGGCCGGCCGAACTCGGCGCCTGGGATCTGACGATAAAGGCGCTCTGGCACATCTATCGCTTCAACCGAGAGGACATTGTCGCCGCCCGGGCGGTTTGCCAACAAGCGTTGACGCGTTACGGCGACAACGCCTTCGCGCATAGCCTGATTGCGGTATCCCACGTTGTGGACGCGCTCTATGGCTGGATCCCTTCGCCCAAGGAAGGCTTGATGGCTGCAGCCCAAGCGGCCCAAGCCGCGGTCGTGATCGATCCCAACGAGGAATACGCACAAGCGGCAATGGGTATCGTGCTGGCGTTCAGCGGCCAGCAAGAAGCAGCGCTCAGATGCTTCGACCATGCCATCCGCCTGAATCCGAATTTCGTCAACGCCATTGCCGGTAAGGGCATCGCCCTGTCGACCTTCGGCAGCGAAAACAGCGAAGAGGCCATCGAGTACTTACAAAAAGCGATCCGTTTGAGCCCGCGCGACGGCGCCATGTGCTTTTGGCTTGGGCAAGCCGGCTTCGCCGAATTCTGGCGGCAACGCTACGACGAGGCGATCGCGTATGCCGAAGCCTCGCGCCAAGCGAACGCCAATTACCCATCCAGCTATCGTCTGTTGGCGGCGTGTTACGGATTGACAGGTCAACAGGGCAAGGCCAGTGAGGCCGTGGCGGCATTGCTGCGCTTGCAACCCAACGCATCGGTGGCAACGATGCGCGAAATCTTAGCTTCCTACAAAGACCACGTAGACGAGCTCGAAGTGTATTTCAACGGCCTGGCTAAGGCCGGCTTACCGGATTAGTCGCGCAGACCGTCGGAACCCCGACGATGAGACATGCCTATCATCAGACGAGAACGTCGCTAGTAACCACGTCGGGCCCTGCCGTGACCGTACCGTATGAGCGGAACATCTTGCGGTAATTCGACGGCGTGAGGCCGGTTCGCTTTTTGAACAAACGACGGAAAAACCCAGGATTCTCGTAGCCGACTTCTGCTGCGATGTCGTCAAACGGCATTACCGCGGTTTCCAATAGTCGTTTTGCCTCCTCGATGCGTAGATTCTGTACGTAGTCCATCAATGTCGCGCCGGTGGCCGCCTTGAACCTACGCTTTACCGTGCGCTCCGGGGCGGCGGCATGGTCAACGACACGGGCGACCGGTTCGGCCTCGCGGAAATGGTCGCCAAGCCAACGTTCGCACTTGCGCACGACGGCATCGGCGTGAGGAACCTGACGCACTAGAGTTTCGAACGGCAATTGTCCCTCGGTATGCCATTTCAGCAGATAGACCTTGGCAATCCGCAGCGCTTCCCCTGTGCTGCAATGCCGGGAAATGATGTGGATTGCCAGATCGTGCCAGGAGCTGGTGCCGCCAGCGGTGACGATACGCCCGCTTGGGTCGGCGAAACACAGGTTTGGTTCCGGCTCGAAACGGACTTTTGGATATCGGGTGCGGAACAGGTTCTGATAGCCCCAGTGCGATGTGGCTTGGCGTCCGTCGAGCAACCCGGTTTCGGCCAACATGACGGCGCCGGAACAAGCCGAGTAAATCGAAGCGCCACTTGCGTAGCAATGACGGATCCAGTCCATGAGTTCAGGGTAGCGCCCGTTCAGGTCTTCGTCCGGCGCCAGCCAGAGCTCGGGCAGAACCACGATCTCAGCCGCCGGCCGGTCACCGATATGCAGATCCGGTTTTACCGGAATGCCGTTTCCGCATTCAAAATCATGATCCAGCGGCGAAGCGATCTTCGGTGCCAGCAATTTGGCGCCGGGCTCGACACCGACGAGCTGTTGCCACAAATTTCCCGCCGCCGCCAATACGTCAATCATCCCGTAGAGCGCCGAGCCCGCTGTCTCCGGCACAGCAACGATCACGGCTTCTTTCGCGGCTTGGGTCTCGATTTCCACTCGATGGTTCTCCGTTTTTGGCACGATCGGATCTTTTTTGGCAAATATCACTCTGAAAATCAAGAAACTCCTGCCCTACGCTCTGTTCAACGCTGCTCAGGTGAGTGGCCGCCAGCCAAGGAAGGACAATGACATGACGACCCAGAACACACCGCAAACCGTGCCGACCGTGACCAACGGCGTGAATGTCGACGCGCTTTTCGAAACCGTTGACGCTGTCAAGCGGACGCCGCAAATCGCCGATTTCCAGTTTCGCGCCTCCAATCAGTGGCAGGGCGGCGACCGCAACCGGTCAACGATCAGTGGATTTCGGGGCGCCTGCGGCGAACATGCCCACGCAAACGGCCCATTCGTTATGGACAACGGCGAACCACCGGTACTGCTCGGCGAAGGCGCCGCGGCCAACCCGGTGGAATATGTGCTGCACGCGTTGGCCGGCTGCCTGACCACGACCATGGCCTATCACGCCGCGGCACGCGGTATCGTCGTGGAAAGCATCCGTTCGGAACTGCAGGGCGATCTCGATCTCAGAGGATTCCTCGGCCTGGACGACACGGTACGCAAGGGATTTTCCACGGTCCGCGTGACCATGCAGGTGAAGGCCGACGCCGATGCCGAAACCTTGAAGTCCCTCACGCAATTCTCTCCGGTCTACGACATCGTCTCGAAATCTCTGCCGGTCGAGATCGTCATTGAGAAAATGTAATGCAGGAACCCATCGGGTAGGGCGGCAATCCGCCCTACCCGTCAACCAGAAAAACAAGGGGTAGGAACGATGACCATTCATATGAACCGCGTTGACCGCGACGCCAAACACAACGGACCGATGACGACAGATCCGGACGTCCGCCGTTACGCCCGATGCATTGAGGCATCGAAGCGGGTGCGCTGGACCATCGACGACGTCATTCAAGGACGGACGTTCGACGCGGAGCAGAGCTTTCTGCCGGACGAATTCGTCAAAACGGACGCGTTTTCGACACTCTCGCCAGATGAAATGCGTTTCGTCAGCCAGATCCAAGGCCGAACCTACGCCAATATGTTCGGCCTGTTGGAGCGATTTGTGAACGCCAAGGTTTTGGAGCTCAGCCAGGATCACTGGTTTGGCGACCAAACCAAACTGGAGGCACTGATCCGCTTCAGCGATGAGGAGATTAAGCACCAACAGCTGTTCCGGCGCATCGAGACTATGATCGCCGGTTCCATGCCGGACGGCTATGCATTCACGCCCCAGCCGAACCCGGTTGCCAAGCTGGTTTTGAGCAAAAGCACCTGGTCTGTGTTGGGCCTGACCTTGATGGTTGAACTGGTGACCCAGGCGCATTATCGCAAAAGCATCGCGCCGGACGGTAATCTGTCGCCACTCTACAAAGATGTCTTCCACTACCATTGGATGGAAGAAAGTCAGCACGCTACGTTGGACGAACTCGAATGGCGGCGCGTCGATGCCATGGTGAGTTCGCGCGAGCGCAATGCCGCTGTCGACGATCTGATTGAATTGGCCTTGGCAATAGACGGGATTCTGCAAGACCAGGCACGCGCCGATGCCCGGTACTTCACGATGGCCAATGGCCGGCCGGTCGGCGTCGACGAATTTCGGTCAATCTACACCGGCATGCTGACTGCCTATCGCTGGCAGTACATTTTCTCCGGCGCCGAAAACGCCCGCTTCGTCAAAGTCATAACGGAGTTGGTGACGCCGGAACAATTGCAGCGTATCAGCGAGGCCCTTCAATCTTTGAATTGAACGGCTTTCAGGATAAGGGCGGCTCGCCCAGAGCTGGCGGGCTGCCCTAATCCGTCACCAACGAAAATTGACATCTATCAAGGCCAGCCACGGAAACACCTGGCAATAATTGGTGGAATCCTTTGGTTGTCGCCTCAACATTCGCCTGTTGCGCTTCGCGTTGCACAAGAAGGTATGCCGTGGCGACAAAATAACTTAACGCAAGAAGCGCATTGTCTCGTAGCGAGTACGAAACATGAATGCTTTGGAACTGGGCAAATCGCCGCTGATAAATATGCTGGTCAAGCTACCTGGCATTAACATGGAAAGCCGATTACGGCGGTGGTTTCACGATCCTTATGGGCTTTTGCGTGCAGCGAACATCGGTCGCGGTCAAACCGTGCTTGAAGTCGGGTGCGGAACAGGGTTCTTCACGTTGCCGGCCGCCGAGATTATCGGTGAAACCGGGCGCTTGATCGCGCTTGACCCGGTATCCGGCTACGTCGAACGCGTGAAGGATAAAGTCCAGGACGCGGGCCTGGCCAACGTCGAGGTGGTGCGGCGCGACGGCTTGGCGACAGGCCTGTCCGACGAAAGCGTAGATGTGGCATTGTTGTACGGCATTCTGCCGTTTCCAACATTGCCGCTGGGCCGGCTCTTGCCGGAAATGCACAGGGTTTTGAAGCCTGGCGGTACATTGGCGGTGTGGCTATTTCCACTGTCGTTCGGCGTGCCCGCAGATATTCTGCGATCAGGCCTCTTCACGGACCAGGAAACGACGGATGGCGTTCTCAAATACAAGCGATAGGAATTTCCTGTGTGTCGCTCGCTACCCGCCGGGCGTCTTGCGCATGTTCTCCGGCAAATAGGTGGCGAGATCCGGGAACCCGATCAGGACGAACACCATGACCACCATGATCAGAAACATCGGGATCGCTGCCTTTGAGATGTAGCCCATTTCGTGCCGCGTCATACCCTGCATAACGAACAGGTTGAAACCGATCGGCGGGGTGATCTGCGCCATTTCGACGACGACGACAATGAATATTCCGAACCAAATGACGTCGATGCCGGCGGTGCGGATCATCGGCTCGACCACCGCCATGGTCAACACGACCGAGGAAATGCCGTCGAGGAAGCAGCCGATCACGATGTAGAAGACGAGCAGAACCATCAGCAGCTGGAAGCGGCTCAGCTCCAGCTCGGCGATCCACTCCGCCAGTGCTTTCGGCAAACCGGTGAATCCCATGGAGAGCGACAGGAATGCCGCACCGGCAAGAATGAGCGCGATCATCGCCGAGGTGCGGGTCGCTCCCATCAGGCTTTCGACAAACGTCGACCAATTCAGGGAACGCTGGCCGGCCGCCAGCAACAGCGATCCGATGACGCCGAACGCGGCTGCTTCCGTGGCCGTGGCAACGCCCAAATACATCGAGCCAATCACCACCAGGATCAGGCAAATGACGGGGATGAGAAATTTCGAGTTGGCGACCTTCTCGCTGAAAGTCATCGCCGGTTCGGCGGTCGGCTTGAACTTGCTCGAGACCTTGGAGTAGATCGCGACGTAACCCATGAACATGCTTGCCAGCGCCAAGCCCGGCAGGATGCCGGCCATGAACAGCTTCGATATGGATTCGTTGATGGTGACGCCATAGACAATCAAGGTCAGCGACGGCGGTATCATCAAGCCGAGTGTCGCCGCGCCGGTCAGCGTCCCGATAATCATATGTTCAGGATATTGACGCTTGCGCAGTTCCGGTATCGACATCTTGCCGACCGTGGTCAAGGTCGCGGCCGAAGAGCCGGACACTGCCGCGAACACCGTACAGCCGACGATGTTGGTGTGGATCAGGCCGCCGGGCAGTCGCGCCAGCCACGGCGACAGGCCTTTGAACATGTCCTCCGACAGGCGCGTTCGATAGAGGATCTCGCCCATCCAGATGAACAGCGGCAGCGCCGTCAACGTCCATGACGACGAGGCGCTCCAGATCGTCGTGATCATGGTGTCGCCGACCGGCCGGGAGGTAAACATTTCCATGCCGACGAAGGCAACACCAAGCAGCGCCAGCCCGACCCAGATTCCGGTCCCGAGCATCAGGAACAGGACGAAGAGGAAAATGCCGATAAGTTGGAATTCGTCCATCGGCCTATTCCCCGTGGCTCTGATCGACGACGTCGGCCTTGATACGATGGTCGCCGGCGAACAGGACATGGACCAGATGATCGGTTAGCGCGATAGCAAATATTATGCTGCCGACGACCATGGATATCTGCGGAACCCACAATGGGCTGGCATCCTGACCCTGGCTGATATCGTTGAACTTCCAGGACCAGTAAGTGGCTTTGATGGCGTAGTAGGTGAAATACCAGCCAAGTGCCGTCGCAACGCCGAAGCACCAGGTCTCCAGCACGCGGCGCATTTTGCCGCCAACGGCGTTCAACAAAATGCTGACCCGAATATGCGCCCCGTGATTGAGCGCGTAGGCAAAGGCAAAGAACGACGCGGCCGCCATGCAATAACCGGCATAGTCAGGCGCGCCCGGAAACACCTCACCGGTCCAACGCGCCAGCATCTGCAGGACAATAAGGGCTAGTATGGCGATCAGGAACAGGGCGGCGATGACGCCGGAGGCGAAATAAATCCGGTCAAGAACCGATCTCAGAAAGAGCCCGAATGTCTTCATCTCTCAACCCATTGCCCCGATGAAGGCCGGGAGACCGCCTAGGGCGGCCTCCCGAACAAGCTTACTTCATCGCTTTGTAAGAATCGACAATCGCCTTGCCTTCGGCACCGGATTTCTCCAGCCACTCCTTAGCCATGACTTCACCGATTTTCTTCAGATCGGCATTCAACTGATCGCCTGCCGGCCCCACCGTCATACCGCCGGCCCGGAGGCCGTTCAGCGTAAACTGGGTATAATGGATGGCACGGTAATTACCGGCATACTCGGCCAGCGACGCACAGCCCTCGATAATCTGTTGGTTGGCTTTGTCGGTGCCGTCCCAAACGTCTTTATTGACCATGATGTAGTTGCGCGGTAGCCAAGCGTCGACCTCATAGAAATGGGTTAGGCTTTCCCAAACTTTGCGGTCGTATCCCGTCGAGCCGGACGAGACCATGGATTCGGCGACGCCGGTAGCGAAGGCCTGCGAAATTTCCGCTGCTTCGATGGTCACCGGCAACATGCCTGACAACTCGGCCAGACGCGCCGTCGCCGTATTATAGGAGCGGAACTTGATGCCCTTCATATCGGCTACGGAATTGATCGGCTTCTTGAAGTACAAGCCCTGCGGTGGCCACGGCACGGAATAAAGCAGAACCAGGTTTTGCTTTTCCAGGATTTTCGACATGGTCGGCTTGGCGGCCTTCCACAGTTTGGCGGCATCTTCGAAAGACGTTGCCAGAAACGGCACGGAATCGACGCCGAAAACCGCGTTTTCATTTTGATGGCCGGACAACAACCGCTCGCCGATTGGCGCCTGGCCGGTCTGAATGGCGCGCTTGATATCCGCGCCCTTGAACAGGGATCCCGATGGATGGGTCACCACCTCGATCGCCCCGCCGGTGCCGATGGTTATGCATTTGGCGAATTCCGCACCCGTCGCGGAATGGAAATTGGTCGCCGAATAGGCCATGGGCATGTCCCACTTCTCTGCCTGGGCAGAGCCGGCAACGAGGGCGACCGTGCCCACCGCCAGGGCCAAGGTTTTTGCGGTTTCGGTAAATGCGTTGAATTTCACTTTTGCCTCCTGTGATGTGTTGGCAGTTTCAGTTCGCTGAATTCCGAGCCCCCGATTACCGATCATTGTCTTAGCGTTCCATAATTCGCGGGGGCATTTCAATACGGTTTCTATTTTGACGTCTTTCCTCCCTATCCTCGTCAGGCAGCTTGCGTGGCCGAGAAGTGCCGAACCTTGTCTTCATCGACGGCAATCCCGAGACCCGGACCGGTCGGCACGGTGACCTGGCCATCGGTCGCCGGAAACGGCGCCTGCAGCAAATCGGTCTCTAAATAATAGGTCGCCTGATAGAATTCGCAGCCAAGCGAGATGTTCGCCGTCGCCGCACACAGATGCGTGCCCGCCAAATGCGCCAGGCCGGTCTCGAACATGTCGCCACCATAGCACGGCATGCCGCTGGCGGCCGCGATGGCGGCGATTTCCTGGCCGCGGCGTATGCCGCCCGACTTCATGATTTTCACGCTAAAGGCGTCGGCGATGCCTTCCCTCGCCGCCTTGAAGGCCTGGGCCGGCGTAAACACGCTCTCGTCGGCGACCAGTGGCGACTTTATCTTGGTGCGCAGCGTCTTCATGACTTCCCAGTTCTCGGCCGGAACGGGTTGTTCGATAAAGCCGGGCTCGAAACCGTCGATGTCCGGCACGAACCGCAAGGCTTCGAGGGGCGTCAGACCCTGATTGTAATCAATACGGATTTCGACCTCGGGAAATCGCTGCTTCAACGTCTCCAGTCGCTTGAGATCAAATGCATGGCCGGCGACACCGGTCTTGATCTTGAACAGGCGGACGCCGTCGGCAACGATCCGTTCGGCCAATTCCAGATCCTCGTCGAAATCCGGATTGGCGATCGACACGCTGAGCGGAATATGGTCGCGGCAACGACCGCCCAAAAGATCGCTGACCGAAACCTGCATTTCCCGACCCCTGAGGTCGTAGAGAGCCATCTCGAGTGCCGCCTTGGCTTCCGGACTGCCGACCAGGACAGCGTCGGCATCGGCCATGATGCGTGCCACTTGAGAAGCCGGCCGACCGACGACGACGGCGCGTAGATGGCTGTCCAGGGCGGCGGCCGCCGCCTCCGCCGTGCCGGTGAACGCCGCCCAGGGAGAAGCCTCGCCCCAGCCGGCGATGCCTTCGGTGGTTTCTAGCTTGACCAGGACGTTTTTGATTTCGCCCGCCACGGCGCCGATGCCGTGATCGCGCCGGCTGCGAACCGGCAGCACCACCGCGTATACGGTCATGCGATCGATACGGCCGGTGGCGTCGGATTTATGCGAGGCTGTGCTGTTCATGTCATGCCGCCATTTTGCCGAACCGCGCCACGTTGTAGGGCGCGAGATCGATGTTCGGATGATTGCCGACAATGAGATCTGCGATCAGGCGGCCGGTCCGCGGCCCGCTCGTCATGCCGACGTGATGGTGGCCGAAGGCAAGCACCAGGCCCGGATGGCTATCGACGGGGCCGAGCACCGGCAAGCTGTCGGAAACCGCCGGCCGGTGGCCGAGCCATTCCGTATGATCTTCATACGTGATGCCCGGGAACACCATCTCCGCGCGCTTCAAAAGAGTGCGTATGGGTGCTGCGCTGGCGGCCGCGTCGAGGCCACCGAACTCTACCAGCCCGGCAAGCCGCAAGTCGTTGCCCATCGGTGTCGCGACGAACTTGCCGTCGGCGATCATCAGCGCCCCGTTCGGCTTGACCGAAGGCCTACGAAGTTCAACGTGATAGCCGCGCTCGGATTCAAGCGGTACACGAATGCCGACCGATCGAAGCAGCCGCGCCGACCAGGCGCCGGCGGCAACCACCACGGTATCGGCGGCAATGTCGCCGGTCTCCGTCGTCACGCCGACAACGCGTTGACCGTCGCGTAGAAACCCGGTGACGGAACCGGTGACGATGCGGCCGCCGGCCGCGACGAAGGCTTGCGCCAGCTCTTTGACGTAGGCCCCGGGATGATCGATGAGGCCGTGTTGATGGCGCAGGCAAACCAGGCATTGATAGTTGGGCGCCAGGCTCGGTTCCTCGGCGCGAACGGCGTCGCCTTCGATGATGTCCCAGGACATGTCGTGTTCGGCGCGCAGTGCCCAGGCCAGCCGATCGGCTTCAAACGTCGCGCGGTCCGGGAACACGAAACTGTAGGGCTTGGTCTCGATCCGCGATGCAGCCGGCGTCTCCGCTGCCAGTCTTTGGTGTTCGTCCAGGCTGTCGGCGACCAATGGCGCCATGTGGCTTGCGATGTGGCGCACCCGGTTTTCCGAGCAATGCCGGAGGTAGTCGAACAACCAGGGCAGCATGCGTGGCAGGTAAGACCAACGGAGATAGACCGGGCCGAGCGGATCGGCCAGCAGCTTGGGAACTTTGGCCAACAGTCCCGGAACGGTCACCGGGATAATGGAACTGGATGCCAACACGCCGGCATTGCCGAACGAAGCGCCCTCGCCAGGCTCCAGCCGATCGACCAAGACGACGTCGCGGCCATGCCGCTGAAGGTTGAGCGCCGTCGCGATCCCAACGATCCCGGCACCGACGACAGCGACTGTCTCACGGCCTGTCGACCTTGCGGCCATCTCCAACCAAGCCCCCGAGCATCGCCAACCCGAATGGCAAGCGACGCGATGGTGACCATGTTGGGTCATTAGGTCAAATTAATCGACGTTCTGAGAGAATAAGGTTACGTTATAGCTGAGTTGCGGACTGTTTCGCATTGGGAGTGCCAGGGTATGAACCTTCGCCAGATCGAGGCTTTCAAGGCGGTGATGACCGAAGGCTCGGCCACCCAGGCGGCCGTGGCGCTCGGCATTAGCCAGCCCGCGGTCTCCGGCTTGATTGCCAATCTCGAAAACTCCATGGGCTTCATGTTGTTCAAGCGCCGCCGCGGCAGGATCCGACCGACGGCCGAGGCCGAAACATTTTTGGAGGATGCGGAGCGCGTGCTCGACAGCCACCGCCGCGCCGTTCGTGCGGCGCGCGACATCCGCGACATGAAATACGGTTCGTTGCGCATTGCCGCCTTGCCGGCCGTTTCCATGAACTTCATGCCGAAATTGATCGCCCGGTTCATCCGCGGCAGACCGCAGGTCAGGGTCTCCCTGCAAACCCGGTCGAGCCCGCAGATCCGGGAATGGATGTCGGCGCAGCTGTTGGATATCGGCTTCGTCGAACTGCCGGCCGACGATCCCGCCGTGGAATGCGACCCCCTGTCGTTGCAATGCCTGTGCGCCGTGCCGGCCGAGCATGCGCTCGCGGCGCTGGCGACAATCACCCCGAACGACCTGGAAGGCGAACCGCTGATCGTCCAGAACCCGGAACATTCCGCCCACTATCAACTGAAAGCGGCGTTCGAGAGCCAGGGCGTCCGCTGGGCGCCGCAGATGGAGTGCCACCTGTTTGCCCCGGCTTGCCGGCTGGCGGCCGAGGGCGCCGGCATCGCCATCGTCGACCCGTTCACGGCAGCGGAATTTTCCGGCCAGGGGTTGGTGTTCCGGCCGTTCGCGCCGGCTATTCCTTATGAACTGGGCCTGCTCTACCCGGCGCTCCGGCCCCGCTCCCGCCTGGTCAACGAGTTCGCCGTGGCGCTGAAGGCCGCCCTTGAGGAGATGCTGGAACCGCGGAACGCGGCAGACAGTTAGGCTACTCGCCGAAGCGGCCGTCTGTCGCGGATCGCCGGGGCACGGGTCGCTACAATCTTACCCATGGCGGAAGGAATTCGATCCATTAGACAGTCGTCTGTTCCAGGACGTAAGATATGACACGGTCATCGGAGGCTGTAATGGCGGACATGAGCCAACTGGATCAGACCTATAACTTTATCATGCGGTGTTTCGTCGAGACCGGACGGGCGCCCCATTACACCGACATCGCACGTGAGTTTTCAGTATCCCCCGACGACGGCAAAGGATTGCTGCACGACGTGATAGCAGTAGGCCTACCGAACTGGCTCTATCCAGAAACGGACCTGATCGTGTCCTTTGCCCCGTTCAGCAATTTGCCCACGCACTACAAGGTTTCCATTGATGGAGATCAGAATTGGTTCGCTCAATGCGGTTTGGAGTCGGTGGCGTTGTCATGGCTTTTTCCCGGCAAGGAAGTTCGTGTTGATGCTCCGTGTCTGGCGACGGGCGAACCGCTTTGCTTCACAATGCGTGACGGTATCTTTGAAAGTCGTGAGCCGGATGGAATATGCATGTATGTTGACCTGCCATTTTCGCGGTGGTCCGCTAACCTGCCATTTGCTTGAAGCCGAATGAATCTCTTTCGGTCGAAAGAGGACATCAAAGGTTGGTCCGGATACAAGGCGGATACAGAGGACGGCATTTTGCGACTGACTACTGCCGCGGATCTGCTGAGTACGCCACGACACCGAGATCGACTTAATCCACGATACGTTTCGATGATGCCAGAAGCGATTGCGGCCTTCCTCCCGCATTTATCGAAAGTGACAGGCGGTTCGACCTATTGGAACCCTAAGCCAGCATAGGACCAGCGACGTTGCTTTGGCATCGTTTCATTCGCGTCAATAATTGTTCAAGTTGAAGCACGGTATCCGGGGGATCGAGATCCCGTTGCAGATCTACGACGATACCAAAGCATTCGTGCAGAACGTGGATCCGACTTGGAAAACGTCGATGACCAACGATCTGGAAGCCGGTCGGGCCATCGAGAGCGACAGCATCTCCGGTTCGGTCCACCACCTAGGCCAGGAACTGGGTGTGCCGACGCCCATAAACACGGTGTTCTATCGGGCTCTCAAACCCTTCGCCGCCTAACCCGCGTGGGTTTAACAACCTCCAGCCGCTAGTCTCCTGCCGAAGAGTGCACCCGTCCGAAACCCCATTGCCGACGGGGTCCGCTCTGGGCCGCCTTGGGCCTATCCAACCCGAATTCTGAACCGTCGGCGTTCACCAGCAAACGACATTGGTTCCGAGCGATTGAGATCGAAATTTGCTCGCAAATATAGGCGCCATCAATTGCGAGATTGGCCGCCCGGATAGGCACAGAACAAGAACGGGGTTGCCCCCGGGCAACAACGCGCGGGGGAATCACCGGGTGCCCGTCTTTCAGACGGACCCAACCCGTGCAATCGGTTACCAGGACAGGCATGAAAGAGCAGCAGCGGACTGCTCAACTCCGCAATCAATCGGCCACACGACGGAGCAAACCATGAAATCGAACAACCAAACCCCACGTACGCCCGAGCATGAATTGATCAATCAAATAGACCACAAAAAACTAAACTCGGATCGACTGGATCGTCTCCAGTCCGTCATGAGACTGCAGGGCGTTCCCGCGTGCTTGTTCTTCCAACCAGCGAACATTCGCTACGCCACTGGTGCTGCGGTAATGGATGTTCACACATTAGGCGCTTCGGAGCGATACTGCCTCGTGCCGTCTAACGGCGAGCCTATTTTGTTTGAGTGGGATAACGCCATCAGCCATTCAAGGAAACTCGTCAAAGACGTTCGGCCCGCCTTGTGGTGGCAATATCAAGGTCAGCGTGGCGATGTTTTGATCGCTCAGTTCGCGTTCGAGATCAAAGATGCTCTAAACGAGCTTGATGTAGGCGCACGCGATCCCGTTGGTGTCGATCGCGCGGACACACTAGCCGTACTCGCGCTGCAGAATGCCGGCGTAAATTTGGTTAGCGCAAGCAAAGTGACTGACCGTGCACGCGAGGTAAAGACACCAGAAGAGGTCGCCCTCTTGCGGATCACTGGCCGGATTGGCTGTGAAGTGTTGGCTGAATTCGAAACAGCCATCCGACCTGGCATACGCGAGTTCGAACTGTTGGCTGTACTTTCAGATGCGTTGCTCCGGCGACGCGGCGTGGTGGTCTTCACCCGCCTGGTGTCGTCAGGACAGAACACGAACCCATGGGGGTCCGAAGCATCGGACAAGATCGTCGAAATCGGCGACTTGGTGGCCGTCGACACGGATGCAAACGGCTATGAAGGCTATGTGATCGATGTATCGCGAACATTCTTGTGCGGCAGCGAGCCCACGTCCGAGCAGAAAGAGGCGTACCGTGCAGCGTTCGATTGCATAACCGCTATGCGTGAGGCCGTTCGGCCGGGGGTTTCATTTGCGGAATTTGCTCGCGCAGTACCTGCGCTACCGGACGAGTATGTAGCACAGAGCTATGGTTGCATGGTTCATGGCGCGGGCCTGCAGAACGAAGGGCCCGTGATCTATAACCCGGGTCAGGGCGATAATCCTGAGGATGAGTACCTCGAAGAGAATATGGTCATGTGCCTTGAGACATACGTTGGACGCGTCGGTGGGGCATGTGGCGTCAAACTCGAGGACCAGGTCCTGGTGGGCAAATCCGGAGCGGAAATTCTTGTGGACTATCCGTATGACAAGCACCTTCTCGGGTAGCGGCCGGAGGTTGTACACGGGATCGGCCAGGTTTACGCTTTCCCTTGACGACGACAGCATTGAAGTATTCTGGCAGGCCGTACCGTGGGCAATTCGAATTATTCATTATCGGGCATCGATTTGTTGCGGGACCTGGCGGCTGCGGATCTCGACGCAATCGCCGAGCAATGCCAGTGGCACCGCTACGATCCCGATCAGCAGATCATCGGACATCTGGATGACACCAATGACGTCTTTTTCATCGTGCGCGGACAGGTTCGGGTAACAATCTATTCGGCGTCCGGTAAGGAGGTGTCTTTTCGTGACCTGGCCGCGGGTAAGAGTTTTGGCGAATTGTCGGCAATCGGTGATGCGCCGCGATCGGCCAATGTGATCGCCTTGTCGGAAACCGTACTGGCGTCGATGTCAGCCGGCACATTTAAAAATATGCTGCGGGAACACCAGGACGTTTCGGCGCGAATGATGGCCTATCTCGTTGATCTGGTGCACAAACTGTCGGACCGTGTCGTCGAGTTCAGCGTGCTCGCGGTCAAAAACAGAATCCACTCCGAGCTGCTGCGGTTGGCGCAGGAAACCGCTGGCGGCGACAATACTGCCAAACTTTCACCCGCACCGAAGCATGCCGATATCGCCAGTCGAGTCGCTACCCATCGCGAGGCGGTGACCAGAGAACTCAACGCACTCGCCGGCGATGGCTTGATTGAGCGCCAATCCGGTGTGCTCATTATCACCGACGTCGAACGGTTGAAACGGATCGTCGCCCAAGGCCTAGAGGCATAAGCGACCCCATCCAACACCGGCGTCGTGGCGACCGGTTCTCAAAAATAATTTCGCCTTTGTGGCAATTCCCACTTCGGCCCCTGGGGCGAAATGGGACGATGGCGTTCGTGGAGCCTATTTCGCTGCCATGAATTTGCCATCGGACGGGAGCAATAAAATGAACAAACAGATCCAACTGCACAACGAAAAAGCCGCTGTCATGTGGGGTAGCGGTGGCCGAGCGTACGATGACGTCAGCCGCTTCATTGCTGAGGGCATTGAGCATTGCGTTCTTCGTCTGGCGCCGAAACCTGGCGAGCGGGTGCTCGACATCGCCACGGGAACCGGGTGGACGTCACGCCGGGTCGCCGAGCATGGCGCTAAGGTCATCGGTATCGATATTTCGGAAGGAATGCTCGACGCGGCGCGGGAGATTGCCAGCGAAAGACGGTTTGAAATCGACTATCGCCTGGCCGATGCTGAAGCCCTTCCATTCGAGGACGGCGCGTTCGATGCCGTAATCTCGACCTGCGGCGTTATGTTCGCAGGCGACCGCGGTGCCGCGGCGGCAGAACTTGCCCGCGTCTGCCGCAAGGGCGGCCGGGTCGCACTGATGACCTGGACACCGGATTCAAACGCCGCCGGTTTGCGCACGATACTGGCGCCGTTCATACCGCCGCCACCAGCCTCGCAACCCACGCCCTTTGACTGGGGTCGCCCGGAGTGGCTCCAGGAATCGCTTGGCGCCGCTTTCGAGCTGGGCTTCGAAACCGGCACGCTCTTTCATCGCACGAGCGATGCCGAAGCGGCCGTCGAAGTCTTTGCCGCCGGCTTTGGCCCGGTCAAGGCTGTCCTCGATAGTCTGGATCAAGAGCAACGGAAATCAGCTAAGACCGCCCTTTTGAAATTCCATGAACCGTTCGGGGATGGGATCGGGATCTCCGTGCCGTATAATTACCTTATTGCCGCCGGGATCCGCCGCTGATTGTTCAATTGAGGAGACGGTATGAAGACGGACCTGGGTTCTTGGTTGGACGCACTCGATCTTGACAATTATTTCGACGCGTTCGCCGCAAATGAGATTGCCTTTGGAGATTTGCCCGAGCTAACCGAAGGCGACCTTAGAGAGATGGGGTTGCCGATCGGCCCGCGCCGAAGGATCTTGAAAGCCATCGCCGACCTGAAATCGGCACCAGCGACGGCGGTGAAAGGGCCAGCGCAACCCGTTGCCGGCCAGGCTGCCGAACGACGGCTGTTGACGGTAATGTTCTGCGACCTTGTGGGCTCGACGGCGCTGTCGCAACGCCTGGACCCGGAAGACCTGCGCGAAGTCATGCGGCGCTACCAGGACGCCGTGGCCGGCTCTATCACTCGTTTCCAAGGGCATGTCGCACAATTTCTTGGCGATGGCGTCCTTGCTTATTTCGGCTGGCCGCAAGCATTTGAAGATCAAGCCGAACGCGCCGTTCGCGCCGGCCTTGACGCGGTCAGGGCAGTCCAAGCAGTGCAGATCGATGGCAATCCTCTACGCGCCCGTACTGGGATCGCCAGCGGCCAGGTCGTAGTCGGCGATCTCATCGGCACTACGGCGACCGATGTTCAGGCCGTCTCTGGTGAAACACCCAATTTAGCCGCGCGCCTGCAAAGCGTGGCCGAACCGGGCCACGTGGTCATCAATGAGACGACCCGCAATTTGATCGGCACGACCTTCGATCTTCGTGAATTGGGGCGGTACCCATTGAAGGGATTCGCCGATACCGTTCCCGCCTGGGGCGTTCTTGGTGAAAGCACGGTAACCAGCCGGTTCGAAGCATCGCATGCCGGCGCCCTGACGAGCTTAGTGGGACGGGATAACGAACGCGGTCTGCTCTACGCGCGCTGGCAGACGATCAAAGGCGGCGAAGGCCAGGTCATGCTCCTTTCCGGCGAAGCCGGTATCGGAAAATCCCGAATGACGCAGGCCCTTCGAGAGAAGATTGGCGACGAACCCTATTACTTCCTCGGCTATCAATGCTCACCCCATCGCGTGAACAGCGCGTTTTATCCGATCATCCAGCGATTGGAGCGGGCGGCTGATTTCGCGCACCAAGACAGCGATGAAATCAAGCTGGACAAACTCGAAACCCTATTGCAACCAACATCGGACAACCTCGAGGATATCACCCGCCTCTTCGCGATACTGCTTTCCCTTTCCGGGGAACGGCGCTATGGCACGCTCGACCTGACGCCGGCCCAACTGCGAGACCGGACGATTACCGCATTGGCCGATCAAGTGCTAGCATTGAGCCGGATACGGCCCGTGCTGTTCATTCTTGAAGACGCCCATTGGATCGATCCGTCAACCAGTGCGTTGGTGGAGGAAATCATCCGCCGGACGGTCGACGCGTCAGTCTTCATGCTGATTACCCATCGTCCGGACTTCTCACCACCATGGATCGGTTATCCCCATCAGACATCGATGACGCTCAGCCGGCTAAACCGCAACCAAGGCATTGAGATCGTACGTGAAGTCGGTGGCGCTGAACTATCGGCCGCGGTCGTGGAACGGATTATCGACCGTGCCGGCGGCGTGCCGCTTTATGTCGAAGAACTGGCCAAATCCGTAACCGAACACTCGGCATCGGCCGGCGGAAAGGATCTCGAACAGCATATCCCCGAAACCCTTCAAGCATCGTTGATGGCCCGCCTTGACCGATTGGGCGACGGCAAACACGTCGCACAGACCGGTGCGGTTGTCGGACGGGAGTTCAGCTATGGTCTGGTCGCCGCATTGACGGAGACCGATACCGAGAAACTGGACGAAGCCCTCGACAATATTGCCGCATCCGACTTGATTTCCTGCAAAGGCGCACCGCCTGACGCCGTCTATACGTTCAAACACGCATTGATACAGGATGCCGCCTATCAATCGCTGTTGATCGCACAGCGTATCGAAACACACCTCCGGGCCGGCGCCGCTCTCGAAAGCCAACGCGCAAAGACGGAAGATGTGGCGCCGGAGATCATCGCGCATCATTTCTCCCATGGCGGCGATCGGCTGAAGGCAGCAAAATTCTGGCTCGACGCGGCGCAACTGGCAGCACAAACATCGGCCTCTCAGGAAGCCATCTCGCACTACAGGGCGGCGCTGGCGGACTTGCAAGAAGTGCCAATGAGTGATGAACGAACAGCCTTTGAACTCGCCGCTTGGGTCGGCCTGGGTCCATTGCTGATGGCAACCCAAGGCGTTGGTTCCACTGCGGTGAGCGACGCTTATGAGACAGCCGCCGATTTGGCGGCGAGGACCAAGGACGCCGATCAGTTGTTCCACTCGAAATTCAACTTTTGGCACGTCAACAACGTTAGGGGCAATTGCAGCACCGCGAAGGATGTAGCTGAGGATCTGCTGATCCAATGCGACACCAATCATGGCGGACATCACGACGACGGCAAATTGCTGCAAGCGCATCACGCGAGTTGGTCGACGGCATTCGCACGAGGCGACTTTGCCGCCTGCCGGAAGCATCTGACATGTGGTGAATCAATTTACGATCACGAAAGATTCACCGACCACAAATTCATCTATGCCGGACATGATCCCGGCGTTTGCTTTCATATGTTTTCCTCCTGGGTTTTCATGTCGATGGGCGACGTCGATCAAGCCTTACGCAAAACCAACGACGCATTCGCATTGTCGGAAATTCTGGAACATCCGTACACGGCCACCGTCGCCTATCTCGGCGCCTCACTCTCCATGCGCTTTCTCGGCCTGAAGGATGTTCAGCGGCAACATACTGATTCCGGCATCGAACTCTGCGAAGCGTATGGGCTCATGGCCTGGCTGCCGATTCTAAAACTTTCCCAAGCGACGTTGGCAACACAACAATCGGACCACGAAACCGTCGAGACCGGGATCAAGAACATCCTCGAATGCTATGACATATGGACCGATGCGGGTGCCGGAATGTTTGCGCCTTGGTTCAACTACGAAGTCGCTGCGGCCCAATTGGCATTGGGGGATTTTGCCTCCGCAGAGAATTACCTTGATTTGGCGAAACAATGCAGCCGAGATAACGACGAACACTGGCTGGACCCTGACATTCTCTGCCTTGAGGCTACTTTGAACCAGGCATGGGGAACGGATCCGGAGACGGTATCGCAACTGTACGCCGCAGCAGCGGCGTCGGCGCGTGCCATGGGCGCCAATTTGGCGGGCCGCAAAACATCTCTCGCTCACGCTCGTTTTCTAGCCGGAACGGGAAACCGGGAAAAAGCCATGGACGTGTTGCGTGACGCCGACACGATTATCGACAGCGCCGGACACTTATCCATTCATCAAGAAGAAAGCGAACTCTTAGAGACGATTTCCTAAGGGACATTCCAACTGAACCATCCTCTTTCTGGCCAAGGCGCCGTCAGGCTTCGAGCACCATGCCGTCGTAGCCGGGCTCGACACCGGCCGGCAGCTCGCGCCGCAGGGTCTGGTAGTCCAGGTCCACGTGCATGTTGGTCAGCACGGCACGTTCCGGCTTCACGCGCTCAATCCATTCGAGCGCGGTTTCGACGTTGACGTGGGTTGGATGGGGCGTGTAGCGGAGCGCGTCGACGATCCAGATTTTGACGCCGGCCAAGGTCTCGAAGGCGGCGTCCGACAAATTCACCACGTCATTGGAATAGCCGATCGGGCCGAACCGAAAGCCTTGGCTGATCATCGAACCGTGATCCTGTTCGAATGGCTGGATGTCGATGTTGCCGATGGCGAATGGGCCGTCCATCATTTGGGCGTCCAGGATCGCTGGATACCAGGATCCTTCCGGCTGCTCGAAACAATAGCTGAATTTCTTCTTCAGCGACGCCAACGTTGGCGCATCGGCCCAAACCGGCACGCGCTGGCGGTTGCGGATCGCCAGCACGCGGAGTTCGTCCAGGCCATGGGTCTGATCGGCGTGGTCGTGGGACCAGACGACGCCATCCACATGGTCCACTTCGGCATCCAGCAATTGCTCGCGGATGTCGGGCGAGGTGTCGATCAGAACCCGCGTGCCGTCGTTTTCAACCAGGATCGAGCAGCGCCGGCGCCGGTTCTTTGGCTCTGTGGGATCGCAGGCGCCCCACTCGTTGCCGATGCGCGGCACGCCGCCGGACGAGCCGCTGCCTAATAGGGTAATTTTCATGCGTCGTCCGGCCGCGGAATCTTGTCGAACAGGCGAAAAAAGTTCTCACCCGTGAGCATCGCCATATCGCTTGGTGTGGTGTCGTGTAGCTCGGCAATTTTCGCCGCCGTGTGCACCACCAAAGCCGGCTCGTTGGTCTTGCCGCGATGGGGCACCGGCGCCAGATAGGGGCTATCGGTTTCGACCAGCAGGCGATCGCGCGGCGTCGCGCGGGCGGTGGCGCGGAGGTCATCCGCCTTCTTGAAGGTCACGATGCCGGAGTAGGACAGATAGAGTCCGAGTTCGAGCGCCCGGTCGGCCAGGCCTTGACCGGAACTGAAGCAATGCATCAGCCCTTTGAAGGCGCCCTGCCCCATTTCCTCAGCCAGAATGGCCGCCATATCATCGTCGGCGTCACGGCTATGGACAACCAGCGGCAACCCGGTCTCCTGGGCTGCTGCGATATGACGGCGGAACAGCTGCTGCTGGCTCGCCTTTGGGCTGTGTTCGTAGAAATAGTCGAGCCCGGTCTCGCCGATGCCGACGACCTTTGGATGCGCTGCGACGGCGACCAGGTCGGCGGTCTGCACGTCGCTTTCGCCCGCGGCGCCGGCGTCATGGGGATGCACACCAACGGTGCAATAGACATCGTCGTAGGCTTCGGCAATGGCGACGATACGGTCGATCTCGCCGACCTTGGTGGAAATGGTCAGCATCATACCGACGCCGGCAGCACGTGCCCGGTCGACGACGGCGTCCAGATCATCGTTATCGGCCAGGTAGTCGAGATGGCAATGGCTATCGATCAGCATTGGTCAGTCGCTTTCCGCTTCTACGTACCGCGGGAACACACCTTGCGGCTTCGGCAAGGCCAAGCCCGGCGCCAACGCGCCGTCGGCGCCGAGGTCGGCAAACTGCCGGGCCGTCGGCGTTTGCGCGAGTTGGTCCAAGATCGCAGCCGCCGCCGTCGGCACCACCGGCTGCGCCAAAATCGCCAGATTGCGAATGCATTCGGCCAGCACGTAAAGCACGGTATTCATGCGTTCCGGATCAGTCTTGCGCAACGCCCAGGGCGCCATCTGATCGACATAACGGTTGGCATCGCCAATGACCCGCCAGAGTGCCTCCAGGGCGCGGTGAATGGCTTGCACTTCCATATCCTTGCGCATCTGATCGGCAACACCATAGGCCGCGTCCAACAAGACCTGGTCGGCGCCTTCGATGGCGTTCGGTGCCGGCACGGTACCGGCGCAATTGCGGTTGATCATCGACAGCACGCGCTGCACCAAATTGCCGAAGTCGTTGGCCAAGTCGGCATTGATCCGTTGCACCATGGTTTCGTGGCTGTAGTTGCCGTCATTGCCGAACGGCACCTCGCGCAAAAAGAAATAGCGGATCTGATCGACGCCGTAGCCTTTGATCAAATCGAACGGGTCGACCACGTTGCCGACCGATTTCGACATCTTCTCGCCCTTGACGTTCAGGAAGCCGTGGGCGAACACCCGTTTGGGCAGCGGCACCCCGGCCGACAGCAGAAACGCTGGCCAATAGACCGCGTGAAAGCGTACGATGTCCTTGCCGATGACATGCAAATCGCATGGCCAATAGCGCCGGTAGCTGTCGGATTCGACATCCGGATAGCCGATGCCGGTCAAGTAATTGGTCAGGGCATCGACCCAGACATACATGACGTGGTCCGGATCGTCGGGCACCGGAACACCCCAGCTAAATGTCGTCCGCGAGACCGACAAATCCCTTAGGCCCGACTTCACAAAGCTCATCACTTCGTTGCGCCGGCTGGCCGGCAGGATGAACTCCGGGTGGGCTTCGTAATGCGCCATCAACGGCTCGGCGTAGGCCGAGAGCCGAAAGAAATAGCTCGCCTCCTCGACCCACTCGACCGGCGTGCCCTGGGGCGACAAGCGGTCACCGTCGGCGCCGTCTACCAATTCGTCCTCGGCATAGTAGGCCTCGTCGCGCACCGAGTACCAACCGGCATATTTGTCGAGATAGATATCGCCATTGTCGCGCATGCGGCGCCAAAGTTTCGACACCGACGCATAATGCCGCGGTTCCGTGGTGCGGATGAAATCATCGTTGCTGCAATTAAGCGCGCGCGCCATTTCCTCGAATTTTGGCGTCATGCGATCGGAGAATTCGCGCGGGCTGACGCCTTCGGCGCGGGCGGTCTGTTCCATCTTGATGCCGTGCTCGTCGGTCCCGGTCAGGAACCAGACGTCGTCGCCGTCGAGGCGGCGAAAGCGCGCCAAAACGTCGGTCGCGATGACCTCGTAGGCGTGGCCGATATGCGGCGGACCGTTGGGGTAGGAGATCGCCGTGCTGATATAATAGGACTGACGTCCCGTCATTCTTCCACTCCTTCGCGCCGCCGTGCCATGCCGGCGGCACCATGCCGTGTCGAACACCCGCTCAAGCTGGCCGCCCCGTGCCGGCGCTTTGCGCCGCCCGTTCCAGCGCCATGAACACATTGACGATAACCGCCTTGCGGTCGAGGTTGACCGCATCGGCCCGTTCGGTGAGGCGGCCCATTGTTTCCCACACCTCGATCCAATGTTCAAGGCCGCCGCCGCCAATCAACCGGGTCATCAGCGCCTGTTCGCCGTCGACGATTTCCGTTGTCCCCAGCCCACCGGCCGTGTCGCGGCACAGGCGAATGAGCCAGTTGTCGAGCAAGTCGACAAAAACGCGATAGTCGGCCTCCGCCGTACGCCGGCCGAGCCGTTCGGCCAGTGCATGGAGCTGGCCGATGTTCAAGCCCGGCAAGCCATCGATCAATGCGATCATTTCCCGGTAGATCGACAGGCCGCCGCCGGCCGCGAGCGCCGCAGCCCGCCCCGGGCTGCCTTCGCTGAGCAGCGCCAAAGCCCGCCGCTCGTCGACGCCTAAGTCGGGTAGCAATCCACCGAGCACCTGATCCATCGCCGCTTCCGCCAGCGGCTTCATCGCCAGGTGACGGCAGCGCGAGCGAATGGTCGCCAAAAGCGCACCAGGGCTCTCGCTCACCAACAGGAAGACGCATTGCGGCGGCGGCTCTTCCAGCGATTTCAGCAGCCCGTTTTGGGCGTTCAAATTCATATCGTCGGCGCTGTCGACGACGATCACGCGCCAGCCCGGCTCGTGCGCGGTTCGGGTTAGAAAGGGACCAAGTCGGCGGACGTCGTCGATGCGGATGACACTGTAGTAGTCGCCGCTTCGCGCCCGCTCTTGGGGCATGCGCGTCAAGGTGAACAAATTGCCATGACTGCCGGCGGCAACCCGTCGATAGGCATTGCTGTCCGGGTCGACCGCCAAGTCTTCGGCGACGCCAAACAAGCCGCCTAAATCCGAGGCATCCGAAAACAGGAAACGAGCGAACCGATAGGCCAACGTCGCCTTGCCGATGCCGCGCCGCCCGCTCATCAGCCAAGCATGGGGAAAGCGATCCCGGGCGTAGGCCGCGAGCATCGCCGCCTCGGCCTCTTCATGACCAATCAAGTCGACGGTTTCACGCGGATGCGGGCATCCGGCGACGCGGTCTGGCGCGGTCGGCTCAGCCTTGCTCATTCATTCGCCGGCGCTCACTTGGCTGGCTCCGCCCCATACCAGATAGCCGGCGGCGGCAACCAGACGCCCGAACATGCCCAATTGTTCGACCGCCTCACCGGCGACCAACGGCGCCTTGGCCACAGAACCGTCCGGCGCAGTGATTTCGAGGCGCGCAACCGGTGTGCCTTTGGCGATCGGCGCCGGCAGCGGGCCGTCGAACACCACCGCGACTTTCATGTTCTTGCGGTCGGCGCGGCGCATGGTGACGGTCAAATCGCGTTCGATGACCAGAGGCACGGTGTCCACCACGCCGAGCCAGACATCGGCGTCGGTTACCGTGTCGCCGGCCTTGAACAAGGCGTAATTGGCAAACTCACGGAACCCCCACTCGAGCAAGCGTTCGGCCTCGCGGCTGCGCTTGCGGGCACTTTCCATGCCGTTGATCACCAGGACGATGCGGCGATCGCCGCGTTTGGCCGACGCCGTCAACCCGTAACCGGCCGCTTTCGTGTGACCGGTTTTAAGCCCGTCCGCCCCCATGTTCTTGTAGAGCAACGGGTTGCGGTTGCCTTGCCGGATCTTGGCGTAGGTGAAAGATTTTTCGGAGAAATACCGATAGTGATCGGGGAAGTCCCGGATCAGCCGGCCGGCGAGATGGGCCAATTCCCGCGCCGTCATCATATGCTGTGGATCGGGCCAGCCCGTGGCGTTGCGAAACGTGCTGTTTTCCATGCCGATTTCGCGCGCCTTCTGGGTCATCGCCTCGGCAAAGGCTTCTTCGCTGCCGGACAGGCCTTCGGCAACCACGATGCAGGCATCGTTGCCCGACTGCACCACGATGCCGCGTACCAGGTCTTCGACACCAACCCGGTCGCCGACTTTCACGAACATTTTCGAGCCGCCCTTCTTCCAGGCTTTGCGGCTGACCGGCAACGTGTCGTCCAGTTTGAGCGCCCCGGTCGTCAAGGCCTCGAACAGCATATAGGACGTCATCAGCTTGCTCATGGACGCCGGCGGCATCAGCATGTCGGAGTCTTTTTCCAACATCACCACGCCGGTTTCGAAATCCACCATGATGGCCTGTTTTGCGGCGGTGTCGGGCGCGGCAGCCCGGACACCGGCAGAACCAAATACGGTGAGACAGGCCACCGCTACGAATATACGAAATGATAAGGAAAAGGTCATGACTGTCCGCCGTCACTCAACAATGATCCGCGCGCCTTTGTAGCCCAAGGCAATGGCCTGTTCCAACAACCGATCGGCCTCGGCCACCGATAGCGCCGGCCCAACCCGAACGCGGTAGATGTCTTTGTCGTCGATGAGTTGGTGTTCGACCTTGGTCTGGCCGACCGAAGTCCTCAGTCGTACTTGCAGCCGCAAGGCATTTTGATACTGATTGAAGGCGCCGACCTGGACGTAGATGTCGGTCGCTGTCACGGGTACGGAGCCGACGCCGTTCGTTTCGCGGCCATCCGCCGCCGGCAGGAACGACGTCGTCGCCGCGGCACCCGCGACCGGCTTGGGTAGCGGCCGCGACGGATTTGGCGGCGCCTCGGCAACACCGGACGGCGGCGGCAGCGCCGCCACCTTCACGTCGCCTTGCGGGGCAGCGACAACGAGCGCCTTTTCTTGCGCCGTAATTTTGGTTTTCGGGGCAACGAAGCTGTCCTTGACCACAGTGTGCTGCACCAGCTGCACCCGCACACGCGCCGTACCCTTGGTTTGGAATCCGAGCAACTGGGCGCCGCGTTCCGACATATCGATGATACGGCCGTGGGCGAACGGGCCGCGGTCATTGACCCGCACCATCAATGTCCTGCCATTTTCCAAATTGGTCACCATGACCCGGCTCGGCAGCGGCAAGGTACGATGCGCCGCCGTCAATAGGGCTTTGTCGTAGACCTCGCCGTTGGCCGTCGGCCGGCCGTGGAACGGCTCGCCATACCATGAGGCGATGCCGGTTTCGTCATAATCAGGCTGATGATGTGGATAGTACCAGACACCCTTGATCTGATACGGCGATCCGACCTTGACCTCCGGCCGCAGGGGCGTCTGTTGCAAGCCCGCCGCCGGCGGCCGTGCGGCGACCCTCTTTGGCTTTTCCGCGCCGCCCGAACAACCGGCCAGAAACGCCGCCAACAACAGTGCGATGCCGGCGTGACGGCAAAGTGGCGTGCTGTTCAGCAAAAAGCACTCTCCAAGATTTCGAGGCGGCGCACTCTATCGATCCCCGATCCGGTCAGCAAGGATACTAACGGTTAGGCCATAAAGATGAGCGCAGTTATAGCGCAGAATCGAATGATAGTTGCGATAAACCAAAAACGCCCGGCCGTCGTCGGTACGTACCAGCGACGCCGGCAGGTTTCGGGTCGGCAGATCGCTGCCGTCAGTCCGGCGAACACCCATATCTTGCCAGTCCGACAGCCGCTTCGACACAGTCATGCGATCGATGGCACGGCAACCCGATCGCCCGCTTCGGGCCAAGCCGGGAAGCTGCTCGACAATTGCCTTGGGCAAGCGGACTTCCCGCCCCCATGTCTGGTCGTTATGCCAGCCATGCTTTTTCAAGTAATTGGCGATGGAACCAAGGATATCGGGCCGGCTCGTCCAGATGTCGCGGCGTCCGTCGCCATCGAAGTCGACGGCATAGGCTAGATAACTGGACGGCATGAATTGCGGCTGGCCCATGGCGCCGGCCCAGGAGCCTTTCATGTTCTTGGCCTCAATATGGCCTTTGTCGACCATTTTCAACGCGCTCATCAACTCGCGGCGGAAATATTTCGAGCGGCGACGATCCCAGGCCAAGGTGGCCACCGCCGGAAACACCGGCATGGTTGCCTTGACCGCACCAAACCGCGTCTCGATGCCCCATATCGCCATGATGAAGCGTGGCTGCACGCCGTACGTCGCCGACACCTTTTCCAACAATGCCTGGTTGGCGTCGCGCATGCGCCGGCCGGCCGCAACGGTCTTTGGCGAGGCGATACGGTTGAGGTACTTGGCGAAGGTAATTTTAAATTCCGGTTGGCTGCGGTCGCGCTCGACGATGCGTTTGACCGGCGCGATGTCGGTCAAGGCGGCATCGATCGTCGACTGCCGAATACCGGCGTCGAGTGCCTCCAGCCGAAAGGTTTCGAGCCAGGCCGGAAAATCAACGGCCGCCTCGGCGCCGACCGCTTTTTCCGGCAGCGCCGCCAAGCCAAGCGCAGTCACCACCACTATCGGCGCATTGATCAACCGGCCGATCAGCCTCAACATCATGATTTTCCCACCTTCGCGCACCGAATGGTCCGGCGCCCCAATAGCCGTTTTCTGCCACAAGACGCCCGATTCGGCCATCAAGGAATTACCGAAAGGTAAATTTTCGGCCGCCCCGGCCCGATTAACCGGCAACCGCCCGCGGCGCCGGAAACAGGCTGTCCGTGCGTCCGAGCGCGCGGTACGCGATCAGCCCGATCCACTCGTGGACGGCCAGGCCGAGTGCGCCTAAGCCGGCGGCAAGGCTGAAGTTCAGATAAAACCCAACTTCGGGCACGGTGTTGTAGTCGACCGGATAGGCCAGCACATCCCAGCCGACCTTTCTGAAACACCCCATGGCGCGCGGCATGTGCGACGCCGAGGTCACCAACAGCCACCGTTCCCCTGGGCGCGGTGACAATTGACGGAAGCTCAAACGCGCATTCTCGAACGTGTTTCGCGACGCGGATTCGAACGTCACGCGATCGAGATCCAGTCCTTGCTCGGCGAAAAATCGGCGTGCCATATCGGCTTCAAGCGGCCCCTCCCCGCCGATGGCACTGGTGCCGCCGGTAAAGACCAAACGCGCTTGCGGAAACCGTCTTGCCAGCTCTAAAAACACCGTCAGCCGTTCAGCACGGCCGTTGATCGCCGTTTGATCGCGCGCCACGGTCACGTTGCCGCGCAACGACCCCCCCAGCACGATGATCCCATCGACCGTGGCGGGCACGGGCTTTGGCGGCTGAAACCGGTTCTCCAAGTGCCCGAGCGCCCAATTGCCGATCGGCAAGACGGCTATGCTCGCAAGCACCAGCACCGACGACGCCATCAGCCACCAGCCAACCCGCCGCCACCGGGTCAGGGTCAATGCCAGCCCCGCCGCCAACAGGATCAACAACAGATTGCCGGGCGCCGAAATGGTGCCGACGATGGCGGATACCACCAACATCGCGCGCTTTAGAGCAAGCCGTCGGCGCGAACCTCAAGAAAGGCTTCCTTGAAAGCCGCGATCACCGCGTCGACATGGTCCGGCCGATGGGCGTACGAGAAAAACGCGAGATGAATGCCGGGCACGATCACGCCCTGCGCCAAAAGATGCAGGTAGAATTCCCGTTCGGCCACCGGATTGGCTTTCAGATCGATGTCACGCCAGCTGTTGATCGGCGCCGCCTGGAACCGCATGTAGAACATGGATCCCGCACTCAAGACCTGTGCCGCTATCTCATGGTCTCGGCAAAAGTCGTTGATTTCACGGCTAAATCTCTCTCCTTCGGTCATCAGATAGGGATAGATCTCATCCGCCTTGTCACGCATATGGCCGACCGCGGCGCGGCCCGCCGCCATGGTCATCGGGTTGCCAGAAAAGGTGCCGCCGGAAAAGATCGATTTTTCGCCGCCGCGGTCGGAAAACAGCGCCATGATATCGCGGCGTCCGCCGACTGCGCCGATCGGAAATCCGCCACCCAGGGCCTTGCCGTAGGTCGCGAGGTCCGGCATCAGGTCGAAATGCGCCTGGCCGCCGCCATAGGCCAGCCGAAAGCCGGTGATGACCTCGTCCAGCAGCACCAAGACGTCGGCCTCGCGGCAGACCGCAATCAATTCGCGCAAGAAATCGCCTTGATCAAGCCGCGGGTTGGAGCTTTGCACCGGCTCGACGATGACCAGCGCCAATTCGCTGCTATAGGCACGGATCAAATCGAAAGCGGTCGCGTCGCGGTAGGGCAAGACCATCATGGTGTCCGTGTTGATCGCATCCGGCACGCCGCCGCCCAAGATCTTGCCGGTCGGCCGGTTGCGCGGGCTTTCGGCATCGGCCTTGACCAAGGCGTAGTCGTGGGCGCCATGGTAGGAGCCGTCGAACAGCGCCACCCGGTCCTTACCGGTGAAGGCGCGGGCCACGCGCATGGCATACATGGTCGCCTCGGTGCCGGAGTTACAAAACACCGCGCTATCGAGGGCCGGCGCGGCGTCGACCAACAGCGCCGCCAGCTCCTGCTGGATCGGGTTATGGATGCCGAAATGCCAGCCGCGATCGGCCTGCGCGTGCACCGCCGCGGTCACCGCTACGGGCCGATGACCAAGCACGTGCGGACCGAAGCCCATGGTCAAATCGATGAAGCGGTTGCCGTCCACGTCGGTCATATGGGGGCCGTCGGCGTCGGCGATATAGATCGGGTGTGGCATGTCGACGGTCGGCACCACCTCCATGGCCAACACCTCGCGGCCGCGGCCGTTGATCGCGGCCGAGCCCGGCGTCATCTCGGCCAGCCGATTGCGCACCGCCTCGGCACGGCTGCCCGGCCGAACGATGGATTGCGTGGTCATGTCCGGTTGCGCGCTCATCGCCGTTCCCCGATCGAATTGCCAATGGAAAACACAAGGTGACAAAAACACCGGCCGCCTGCAAGCGCGCGATTTCGTCGTTGATGTCTGGCGGCAGATGTGGAATACCGCCGTTTACCGCATCCTGGATGGGTGGCCGAGTGGTTGAAGGCACCGGTCTTGAAAACCGGCAGGCGGGCGACCGTCTCGTGGGTTCGAATCCCACCCCATCCGCCAAACGCCTATTGTGTCCGACCCGGGTATAATGGGTCGGCGCAACTGATATAGGCAGCGACAGTTGAGCAGTCGCGCACCGGACCTTGTACCGAAATAGCAGGCGACTTAGGACCCATTGCGTAACGCCAGTTTTCGAGATTGCACTGTATCGTAAGTTTCCGTAGTTAAATGCACTGTCACCGTAACCGCACCGTAACCCGCCACCGTAACCCACAAGACCTAGCCCTACGGAAGTCCCATGGCATCATCCACAGCTTGCCTTGCACTGATGGGGATTGGAGCTCGTGCACAGCCAGCCGCCTTTGTTGGGTTTGAAGCCTTTTGCAGGGTTGCATCTATCCTTACCCGTAACAACGGTGAAGGTAGACTTGGGGAGATCCACGCCATCGATTTGTGCTTTGTAGACGCACTTTAGAGAACTTTTTCTGATGTGCGCTTCCTTAAATTTTCCGGCCTTCACAAACACTCTTGATGACAGACGCCTGCCCGATTTCCCAGAAGCGGACTGTTGAAGACTAAGTTTCTTGATTGCTGACCCCTTTGGACAATTCACAACGTCTGCTATCGCCACTGGCGCTGCACACAGGAATAGAACAAGCATAGCTGAACCGAATATTCTCTTCATATCATGGTTCTCCTAGTAACGGTGAGACTAATATTTTGTCTAAATGGCCTATATGGGCGGGCCAAACACCTATTCGCGGGACAGATACTGTCATTGCGTCGTGATATAGACGTGAATTGGCTGTGACACCGACGTGAAATCGATGGCCAATGGGTTCTACGACCTGTTTCCATCGCTTCAATGCAGCAAGCACGCCCTTCCAATTCGCGCCACATCTTCAAGCCCCGACGATTGCAGGCCTCCCGGGCACCCAAAATTACGGTGACAGTGCACTTTAAGTAGCATCCGCAATACGGATATTAAAAAAGTGCACTGTCACCGTAATTGGCACTGTATCGTCAATTTCCGTAGTTAAGTGCACTGTCACCGTAACCCCGCGTAGTTAAGTGCACTGTCACCGTAACCTCACCGTAACCCGTCCACCGTAACCCGTCACCGTAACCCGTGGTCGACCGACCTTGGAAATTAAGTCCCTGAGGTTTGATGGGCCGCAACCGGCTCGCTGAGAACCCGATCGATCACGCCCCATTCCAGAGCTTCTTCCGCCGTCATGAAGCGATCGCGATCAAGCGCGCGTTCGGCTTCCTCGAAGGAGCGTCCGCAATGATTTGCATACAATTTCGTGATACGTTTCTTGGTTTTCTGAATTTCCTCGGCATGGATAGCGATGTCCGATGCTTGACCCTGAAAACCACCGGAAGGCTGGTGTACAAGCACGTTGGCGTTCGGTAGCGCCGCGCGTTCGCCGGGTTCGCCTGCCATCAACAGAAACGATCCCATTGAGCGCGCCGTTCCCATGCACAATGTATGTACCGGCGCGCGAACATAGCGCATGGTGTCATACATGGCGAAGCCGCTGGTCACAATGCCGCCAGGGGAATTGATATAGAGGCTGATCGGCTTCTCGGAATTTTCCGCCTCCAGGAACAACAACTGCGCGCAGACAAGTGCCGACACCGAATCGTTGACCTCGCCATTGAGAAAAATAATCCGTTCGCGCAAAAGCCGGGAGAATATGTCGAAAGAACGCTCCCCGCGGCTTGATTGTTCGATGACCATAGGGACGAGTTGCATCGCTTCGCGCATCGGCGAATTCCAATCTTCAAATAGAGTAGGTTGAAACCGGCCCATCGCCTCAGGCGGCGAGCATCAACGGTGAGCTGTTGCTGTTCGCAGCCTTCAACTTCCTATCAAGCCTGCGGTCCGCGATCTCGTGGATGATTTTGAGCCTGGTCCCGCCGGCTTGATTAGGAAATATCTGAAATGTGACCAAGCTTTCGAGGAAGGGCGGTTCGTCGTCTCGCATCCTGTACCGGATTTCACGTCCCGGCTTCGCCGACACGGCCTCCGTATTGGCCAGATCTTCCTTGGGCAGCCAGTTCTCTCTGTGATACTCGAGGCTGATCGCCCGCCAAACCTTTTCGGGCTCGGCATCGAGATCATGCTCGAACACCAGCTTTGCCGTTTGGCCGTCAGTCACTTTGTTGTTCATTGGTCCATATCCTTCAGCAAATTTCTCAACGCATCGACGCGGGCCGGCCAGTAACTGCGATACTTTTGCAGCCAACGTGCGATGAGCACCAAGCCCTCCGGATCAACCTCATAGTTGACGAAACGCCCTTGTCGTTCCTCGCGCACCAACCGCGCTGCGCGCAGCACTGCAAGGTGCTGCGACATGGCCGGCTGGCTGATTGACATGCCTTCGCGCAGAGCGCTGGCGTTCATGCCGCCACTCGCCAGTTTTTCAAAAATAGAGCGGCGCGTGGGATCGCCCAAGGCCTTGAAGACTTCGTTCTCCAGCATGCCAACACATAAGCACACACTTATTTGATTCGCAAGTCTAGAAATCCGTCACTCGAGACACGAACATACTGCGCAGGTGTCCAACCCCGTCAGAACGCAAACGTTGAGATTAGCGATCGGGCACAGACTAATTTGCCGGGTGGTTCTTATGCGTTAGGAGTTCACTTGCAAGGCCGCGGCTGTCGCTTGGGGCGGGCAAAACGCCCGCCCCGTTATCGACAATATCCTTACCCGACGAACTTTATGATGTTGCGCATGTCGAGATCGATATCGGCAAGCATTGCGCTGTAGTCATCGTTCGCTTGCAGCGCATCGTAGGTCTTTTGGATAGCGTCCATGGAAGGATAGGTGACGCCAAGCAATCGCATGCCAGCATTGCTGCCGGTCATCAGGGTGCCGTAACGCATAGCCATGGCGCCATTTTCCTCGAACAGCGGCACAACTTTCTGTACACGATCCAACATCAAATCCGCCGACCCGAACCGCGTTACAACACCGTATGCCGGGGCATCGGCCGCTTGGTTTTGCTGATTTAGCGCCTCAATCTTCCAGAGATTGCGCATTTGCACCTGAACTTTTCCGCTGGTTATTACAGCTTGGTAATCTGACGAATTGGCATAGACCTTGAACGCTTGGTCAATGCCGTTGAGCTCCTCGTAACTTTGGAAAAGAACGATGTTGCCAGCGCCATCACCCGTGGCGATAACACCGTAACGCGCGGTCAAGGCTCCTGCTTTGTCTTTCAGGTCGCCAACAAATGCTGCGACATGCTTGAAAGCTTGTTCCATATAGGACCGATCACAAGTCGCAACTGTGAGCATTATGTAGTTTACCGATGACATATCATTTCCTCCCAGAATGGTACCAGAACACGATGGACCTATACGTCCATCGTCGTCCTTGTGTTGTCGATTTCTCGCAGACTACGGCTGCTGGAACAGATCCGCCGCCGTAAGACATGATCGAAGCCTATTGCGCCGCAACCACTTTCGTACCGAGGGCGGCCGCCTCGTCATCGTCCAACACCGGGGCGACATCGAGTTCCATGTGAGGATTCCACAGCGTCATATAGGCCGTCATCGCCGAGAGATCATCTGCCTCGATGATCGCGACACCCGTGCGGGATGCCATGTCGTGCCAGCGTCCAAGAATCTTGACGCCGTCACCCGCATCGGCTCGTTGTTCCGGTGTCATCGAACTAAACATTTCCAGCACCGGCAGCCATTTGTCTTGATCGATTGCCCATGTAACTTTGAATTTCATAATCGCCTCCAAATTTATGTTTGACTATTGTTATTGATACAAAAGTATAAGGTCGGTGTTACTCGGAAGTCCATTGCGCTGTCGGCGTCGGGCCAGCGGATTCCGGGATTGGCGCCGCTAGCGGTCGTTTGTCGATGGAAAACTGATTGTTGACGCCGACCGTGCGTTCCTATACGAAAGTATAAGTTGATTCAGGCCGTTGCTTGGGGCGGGCGGGTCTATCCGAAACAGGGACGACGGCGCTGACCGAGCCTCTGAATCAACCTCGGTCGGGTCCGATATCACACGCGGGCCGGACTGGACTACTCCGACGGCGTTTTTCGAATACGGGCTGAGGAACGCCATCGAGGACGCTGCGACGGGCTCAAGTCGGACGGATGCGTTGGCACGACGTCCACAATCCGGCTTGGGTCCGTTCGCTCTGATTTTTCCCGTTATCCAGACCTATACAAAAGTATAAGAACCGCCTAGGATACTTAACATGATCAGGCCATCGTCCCTGAATGCTTGGTCACAGGGTTTCAAACTCTAACGGCCGCTCCTAGCGCACCTAGGGCGGCCTTCCTTTTTTCGGGCGCCGGTGGGAGCCGCTCCGACGGCGGGTCTATTCAATCCAAGCCAGATTTTGAGGCGTACAAGATCCCGTCGCGGAATTGTGTCGAGAAACCAAACCTGCCGAGATATTTTGCCAGTTCTTGTTGGTTGTTTTTAGCACTACTTTGGAACCCGCCGCATTCGACAATGACTTGCTTCACGCGATCAAGCGTATCAATACTTGAACCGTAAATTATGTCGTATTCCGAACCTTCACAATCGATCTTGACTAGATCGACGGAGTCTCGCCCGGCGCTCGCCACGATTTCATCAAGTGTCAAGCTGGACACCTCTATGGTCCTCGTGCCGCGGCCTGGGAACAGGCTGTGCCGGCCGGTATAGCCGGTGTTGTCGTGTAGATACAACGTCGAAACGCCGCTTGCTGTCGACACCGCCGCTTGCCGAGCCGTGACGTCGTCCGCGGCATTCAATTGGCAGTTTCTCTGAAGGATGGCGAAATTATCCGGTTCAGGTTCGAAAGCCTGAACCTTAGCGCCTTTTTGCGCGGCCAACAGGCTGAACAATCCGATATTCGCGCCGATATCGATGACAATGGCGTCGGGCTCTATTTGGGCGAGCTGGTAACAGCCTGCAACGAAAATCTCGAACGTGACACGGCCATCGTCGGTGCCTGGCCGAACATGGAACCGCAAGCCGTTCCGCAGACGGCAAACATAGGGCCGATGGGAGACACCGGCATGGTCCATCAGGGCCAACGGCCAGTTATGCACGGCGCGGACAAGGCCAAGCGCCGACTGGATTTTCCGCAGCATAGGAATTCAAATTTCGCTAGAGATAATGCAGAAAGTGTGTCAGCTGGCGCCCGCTAGATCAACACAATAGACTATACCAATGAACGCCGGCGCTACACGACGTTTATGGGTATTTTTAGATATGAGACACCGTTTTGCTCCGGCTCCGGGAGACCGCCGCCCCTGATGTTGAGCTGAATGGCCGGCAGAATAAGGTTCGGAAAGTCCAGTTCGCTGTCACGCTTCTCCCGCATTTGGACAAAGTCGTCCTCGGAAACCGCATCGCCGACGTGAATGTTCTTCGCGCGCTGTTCGGCGACCGTGGTTTCCCAGGCCGGCGATCTGTTTTTCGTACCGTAATCGTGACCGACGAATACCCGTGACTCTCCGGGCAGGCTGAGAATACGGCGGATCGACGCATAGATCGTGCGCGCATCACCGCCGGGGAAGTCGCACCGCGCCGTACCGAAATCAGGCATGAAGACCGTGTCGCCGGTGAAAATGGCATCACCCAACCGATAACAAACACAGGCCGGCGTGTGACCGGGCGTATGGAACACTTCCAGCTCCAGCTCGCCCAACGGCACGCGCGCGCCATCGTCAAACAACTGATCGAACTGGGACCCGTCAGTCGCGAAGTCTGGACCCAGATTGAAAACCGGCGCAAATGTCTGCTGCACGGCCGCGATCGCTGAGCCAATCCCGCGCTTGCCGCCGAACTGAGCCTGCAATTCACGGGCGCCGGTGATGTGGTCGGCATGGACATGGGTTTCGAGGATCCAATCAACCGAAAGTCCCTGTTGTCCGATGAAGTCTGCGACGATTTCGAGGCCGGCGGTCGATGTCCGGCCCGATTTGGCGTCGTAGTCCAGTACCGGATCGATAACGGCGCACCGTTTGGTCGGCGGGTCCGCCACGACATAGGTGATCGTACCCGTGGCCTTATCGTAGAATGGTGTTACCACGCCAGTTTCGCCGCTGCCGTCTGCCACATTCGCCTCCGGAACCAAATCAGTCGCTCCAAGAAATAGGCTCCGGCCGCTCTCCGTCATTGATGTGTGTCAATGGCACCGCGGCGGGGTGTCGAAACCGAGCGACCGGCATTAAGCTATCTAATCGGAACAAGGAAAACGACCAATGGCGAATACCGACGCAAACAAAATAGCGCTTTGGAAAGCGGTCTTCGCGGTCGCCGGCGCGTTGTTTGGCGGCTATCTCGGCACGACCGTTGACATCGCCGCCCCCGGCGGCGACCTCATCGGCATTGCCTTGTTTGCCGTGCTTGGCGGCGTCGCCGGTTTCATTGCCGGTGGCCGTTTCGCCAGGCGCCTGGCCGAAGAGGCGGATCGGAACGACAGCCCGTGAGCCGTGGCCGCATCATCCGGTCGATTTCTTCCGACTGCCGATCTTATCTGTACGGGTTGATTTCGATCCGTTACACTCCCGCCGGGGGCGATCTTGGGATAAGGTCTCGAACGGCGTTGCGGCGCTGTCGCGACCAGCGTTGGACATAGTATTGGGGTCAAAACGCTGATGACGCAATCGTCTCTCGGCATTGCTCTTAGTTCGGCATCGCCACTCCTGGCGGCGATGATAAGATGCCTACGCGCCTTTCCCTCAGAGACCGCCCTGCACCACCGAAGTCCTGCCGCACCTTGCTTCAATATTGTAGAGTCCGACCGGCGGCATCATTCCGTGCAGGCCCAAAGACACAACGTTGGTCGGATTCAATCCTAAGAGAGGGAGCCTTATCATGAAAAAACTGGGTACATTGTTCGCCGCATCAGCGGCGATGCTGGCGTTCGGCGCCGGCAGCGCACAAGCTGATATTTCCGTCGCCACGGCCGGCCCGATGACCGGCCAATATGCGAGCTTCGGCCAGCAAATGAAGGCCGGTGCCGAACAGGCCGTCGCCGACATCAATGCCGCCGGCGGTGTGCTGGGCCAAAAGCTTGCGCTCCGCATCGGCGATGACGCCTGCGACCCCAAGCAAGCCGTGGCCGTGGCCAACGAAATGGTCAGCAGCAACGTCGTCTTCATGGCCGGGCATTTCTGCTCCGGATCGTCGATCCCGGCGTCCAAGGTCTATGAAGAAGAAGACGTCCTGCAAGTCTCGCCGGCTTCGACCAATCCGAAGCTCACCGATGAAGGTGGCGCCAATGTTTTCCGTGTCTGCGGTCGCGACGACCAGCAAGGCCGGGTCGCCGGCGCTTTCCTGGCGTCCAATTACGGCGACAAAAACATCGCCATCGTTCATGACAAGACCGCCTACGGCAAAGGCCTGGCCGACGAAACGCGGGCAGCCATGAACAAGGCCGGCAAAAAGGAAACCCTGTACGAAGCCTACACCGCCGGCGAAAAGGACTACTCGGCACTGGTTTCGAAGCTCAAGAAAGATGCCATCGACGTGCTGTATGTCGGCGGCTACCACACCGAAGCCGGCCTAATGGTTCGGCAAATGCGCGACCAAGGCATGAAAACCCAATTGGTGTCCGGCGACGCGCTGGTCACGTCCGAATATTGGGCGATCACCGGCGATGCCGGCCAAGGCACGCTAATGACCTTCAGCCCCGACCCGCGCAAGAACCCGGGCGCCGCGTCGATCGTCAAAACATTTCGTGACAAAGGCATCGAACCGGAAGGCTACGTGCTTTACACCTATGCGGCCATGCAAGTGTTTGCCCAGGCTGCGACCAAGGCCGGCTCGACCGACCTGGACAAAGTGTTGAAGGTGATGAACAGCGCCAAGTTCGATACAGTCCTCGGCACCTTGAACTTCAACGACAAAGGCGACGTCACCCTGCCCGGCTACGTGTTCTATGAATGGAAGGGCGGCAAATACGATTACTTGAACTAACGTTGCGTCTGTAGTTCAACGCCGATCAGCGACCCGGTTGCCGTGTTTCACACGCCCTGCATCGCCTAGATGCCAGGGTTTCCGAAGCACGGCGCCGGGTCGCACTTTGCGACGCAACAGTCTCGCCGCACGGGCGCCCTTTGGGGAGGCAAGGCATGGAATATTTTGTCCAGCAATTGATTAACGGCCTGACGCTCGGCTCCATCTATGGGCTGATCGCCATCGGTTATACGATGGTCTACGGTATCATCGGCATGATCAATTTCGCCCATGGCGACGTGTTCATGATCGGCGCTTTCGTAGCCCTTATTTCATTTATCGTATTGGGGTTGATCGGCCTGACCTGGGTGCCGTTCGCCTTGCTGCTGACCCTGGTGGTGACCATGGTGCTGACCGCCGCCTATGGCTGGACCGTCGAGCGTTTGGCCTACCGGCCTCTCCGCGGCTCGTTCCGGCTGGCGCCGCTGATCTCGGCGATCGGCATGTCCATCTTCCTGCAAAACTACGTGCAGATCGCTCAAGGCGCCCGGGTCAAGCCCATGCAGCCGATGGTGCCCGGCAGCTTCACCATCATGGAGGCCGGCCATTTCACTGTCACGCTCGGCTACTTGCAGATCGTTATCGTCATCGTCACCGTGCTGCTGATGGCCGGATTCTCTCTGTTGATCGCCAAGACGGCGCTGGGCCGCACCCAGCGCGCGTGCGAGCAAGACCTGAAGATGGCGTCCCTGCTCGGCATCAATGTCGACCGCACCATCTCGTTGACCTTCGTCATGGGCGCGGCCTTGGCTGCCGTCGCCGGCGTGATGTTCCTGCTTTATTACGGGGTCATCGATTTCTACATCGGCTTCCTCGCCGGCATCAAAGCCTTCACGGCCGCGGTGCTCGGCGGCATCGGCTCGCTGCCCGGCGCCATGCTCGGCGGATTGTTGATCGGCCTGATCGAAACCTTTTGGTCGGCCTATTTCACCATCGAATACAAAGACGTCGCCGCCTTCTCGATCCTCGTGTTGGTGCTGATATTCCGACCGACGGGGCTGCTCGGCAAGCCCGAAGTCGAGAAGGTCTGATACTGTGACCGCGGGATCTTCAGCCGCCGCGCCTGGCCATGAAGGGCCGGCGCCGTTCGACGTCACCGCCGCCCTGAAAGACAGCTTGGGCGCCGCCTTCGTTGCCGGCGCCCTTGCCGTTCCCATTATCGGCTTGAAAACCATCCCCGTCGAATTTGGTCTCACCATCGAGACCCACTGGGGTTTGGTTGCGATCGCCGTTGGCAGTGTTTTCATTGGCCGCCTGCTGTTGAACTACTGGTGGGACCGGCGGCGGGCCAGCGCCGGTGGCAAAGAGGCGCCGCCATTCTTTGAGCGGCTCACGGATGGCTTCGCCCCCTACACCAAACTTTTGGTGCCGGCCTGCGTTCTGTTCGCTGTAATCTTGCCTTGGCTGCCGTCTTCATCACGCTACGTCATGGATGTCGGCATCCTGGTGCTGACCTATGTGATGCTCGGCTGGGGCCTCAACATCGTCGTCGGGCTCGCCGGGTTGCTCGACCTCGGCTATGTCGCGTTCTACGCCGTCGGCGCTTATTCCTATGCCTTGCTGGCACAATTCTTTGACTGGAATTTCTGGATCTGCCTGCCGCTCGCCGGTATCTTCGCGGCGTTCTTCGGCGTTTTACTCGGCTTCCCCGTGTTGCGGCTGCGCGGCGACTATTTGGCCATCGTCACCCTCGGCTTCGGCGAAATGGTGCGGATCATTCTGTTGAATTGGTACGATCTGACGCGCGGGCCGGACGGCCTTTCCGGCATTCCGCGACCGAGCTTTTTCGGCCTGCCGTTCAAGCGACGACCGCCGGAAGGCGTAGATTCCTTTCATACGTTCTTCGGCCTCGAATATTCGTCGATGCAGCGCATCATCTTTCTCTATTATTTAATCCTGATATTGGCGTTGGTCACCAACGCCTTCACCATGAAGATTCGCAAGTTGCCCATCGGCCGGGCGTGGGAGGCGTTGCGCGAGGACGAAATCGCCAGCCGGTCGCTTGGCATCAACCCGACCAACACCAAGCTCACCGCCTTTGCCATCGGCGCCATGTTCGGCGGCTTCGCCGGTTCCTTTTTCGCCACCCGCCAAGGCTTCATCAGCCCGGAAAGCTTTACCTTCATCGAATCCGCCGTGATCCTGGCGATTGTCGTTTTGGGCGGCCTCGGCAGCCAGGTCGGCGTGGTCATCGCCGCGACCCTGCTGATCGGCGGCACCGAGCTGTTCCGCGAGCTCGCCGAATACCGCATGCTGACCTTTGGCCTCGCCATGGTGTTGATCATGATCTGGAAACCGCGCGGCCTGTTGGCTCGCCGCGATCCGACGATCCGGCTCGGTGCCAGTGCCGGTGGCGGAGGCCCGCCATGAGCGCGGCACCGAAATCGGCGGCTGCCATGGGACCCGGCGACGCCCTGCTGACGGTCGATCATCTCACCATGCGCTTCGGCGGCCTGCTTGCCATTGATGACTTCTCCATGGTCGCGCTGAACCGGGAGATCACCGCCATCATCGGTCCCAACGGCGCCGGCAAGACAACGGTGTTTAATTGCCTGACTGGATTTTATAAACCGACGATCGGGCGCCTGACTTTGGACCGCGACAACCGACGATTCCTGTTGGAACAAATGGAAGACTACCGCATCGCGCAAATCGCGGGTGTGGCTCGCACCTTCCAGAATATCCGGCTATTCGGTGCCATGTCCGTGTTGGAAAACCTGGTCGTGGCGCAACACAATAGGCTGATGCGGGCGTCGGGTTTTTCCCTGGCCGGATTGCTCGGCCTCGGCGTCTATCGCCGTGCCGAGGCGGCAGCAGTCGAAAAGGCGCGCTACTGGCTTGACCATGTCGGCTTGACCGACCGCGCCGACGATAACGCCAGCAGCCTGCCATACGGCGCCCAGCGGCGGCTTGAGATCGCCCGCGCCATGTGCATAGACCCCGTGCTGCTCTGTCTCGATGAACCTGCTGCTGGCCTCAATCCGCGCGAGACCGCCGAGCTCAATACGTTGCTGCTGTATATTCGCGACAGCCACGACATCGGCGTGCTGCTGATCGAGCATGACATGAACGTGGTCATGGGCATTTCCGATCACATCGTGGTGCTCGATCACGGCGCCAAAATCGCCGACGGCACGCCGGAATCCGTCCGCAACGACCCGAACGTGATCCGTGCCTATCTCGGCGAGGAGGAAGACGAGGAGCTGCCGCCCGAGGTCGCCGAAGATCTCGGCATTGACGGCGGCATCGACGGCGGCGACCGGGAGGATCGGCCATGACCACGCTGCTCAGCGTTAGTGGCGTCGAAACCTTTTACGGCAACATCCAGGCGCTGCACGGCGTCGATCTGGAAGTCGAGACCGGTGAAATCGTTACCTTGATCGGTGCCAACGGCGCCGGTAAATCGACACTATTGATGACCGTGTGCGGCAACCCGCAGGCCTCGCGCGGTCAAATCATGTTTGACGGCGAAGACATAACCCGCCGGCCGACGTTCGAGATTATCCGCTCCGGTGTCGCCCATGCGCCCGAAGGCCGGCGCATATTCCCCCGGATGACGGTTCTCGAGAATTTGCAAATGGGCGCCATGACGACGGATCCGGCACTGTTTGATGACAACCTTGCCAAAGTCTATGCCTTGTTCCCACGTCTCGACGAGCGCCACAGTCAACGCGGCGGCACGTTGTCCGGCGGCGAGCAGCAAATGCTGGCGATCGCGCGGGCCTTGATGGCCAGTCCCAGGCTGCTGCTGCTCGACGAGCCCTCCCTCGGACTCGCGCCGATCATGGTCAAGCAGATCTTCTCGGCCATTCGAAAGATCAACGAAGAGGATAAGATGACCATATTCTTGGTCGAGCAAAACGCCTATCACGCGCTCCGCCTGGCGCATCGCGGCTATGTTCTGGTCAACGGCCGGGTGTTGCTGTCGGGCCGAGGCGACGATTTGCTGGCCAACCCCGAAGTCCGCGCCGCTTACTTGGAAGGCGGGCACTGAGCAGCCAGGTTTCGACGGAAGAACAACGATATGCAGGCACTCATCGGCAACGACATCTGGGTCTTTATCGGCATGACCGTGGTCATCGGCGGCGGCGCCGCCTTCTTGATTGGCCAAGCGCTGGCGTCGACTTGGCGATCGATGTGGCTCACGGTTTTCTATACCGCACTGCTCACTTGCGCCGAGCGTTTTTTGGTTTTCGCTTTGTTCGACGGCGTGCTGCTATCGGTCGCCGGTTACCTGGTCGACGGCGCCGTCCTGATGGCGATCGCCTTGCTCGCGCACCGCACCACCCAGACCCGTAAGATGGTCAGTCAGTATCCCTGGCTCTACGAAGCCGCCGGACCCTTCACCTGGCGGGACCGACAGCAGTAGCACAACAGTCTCAGCGGAAACTCTTTATGCCCTCGATCTTGCAGCCGCGCCGGCTATAGGCTTGCCTGACCGTGCAATGCTCGTTCACTTCGATGATGACCGCGCCTTGTTCGCATTGTTTGATCCGCATCCAATATTCGATGCCGACGATGCGAATAAATCCGCTGCCGCGCTTGCCGCCGCCGCCTTCGGCGACCTCGACGAAATTGAAGCTTTCGACGTCATCGTTCTTGACGCCAAATTGTCCAAGGTGATCGAACGCCGCCTGTTCACATTTGTCGAAATCGATGTTCAACGTATTTTTTCCGGCCTCGGCACTCGATAGAACCAAGAATACGGATATCACGGCGCCTACGCCGGCATTCATGAGCGACCTGAAACGCATGATGCTTCTCCTCAAACTTAAGTAAATTCCGTCAGTCCGAGCCTAGGCGAACCGGGCGAACGCAATCAATCCCGATGGCGATCAAATCCGGCCGCCACCGGCGCAAATCAGGGTCTGGCCGCTGATAAAATCTGATTCCGGTAGGCACAGGAGATAAACCGCGCCGGCACCGTCTTCCGGCGTACCGAAACGGCGAAGCGGAATCGCTTCTGTTATCGCCCGGCGCTGGTCGATGCTCAGGCCGACGCGGTGCCGGCGCCCCAATATTTCCACCTGCGCCGGCGTCTCGTCATATTCCTGGATCAGCCGCGTCTCGATCGGCCCGAAAGCCACCGCGTTGACGGTGATGTTCCAGCGTCCCCATTCCTGGGCCAGGCTGTTGGTGATGCCGACCACGGCCATCTTGCCGGCGGCATAGCTGACCTGGGTCGCGGCGCCGGAAACGCCGGAAACCGAGGAGATATTCACCACCTTGCGGCAAATATCGATGCCTTGCGCCCGCTCCTCTGGTACCTGGCGCCGAAAGTAGCGCCCGGCGGCGCGCAAGATGCGAAACGGTGCCTTGGCATGGATGTCCAACATGGCGTCCCACTGATCATCGCTGTGATTGTGGATGGCGCCGTTCCAAATGTAGCCGGCATTGTTGACGATGATGTGCAGCCCGCCGCGGCTCTCGACCGCTTGGTCCACGAGCCGTTCGGCAAAGCCCTCCGCGGTCACGTCGCCGGCCGCCGCCTCGGCCTTGCCGCCGGCCGCGGCTATAACGGCGACCGTCTCGGCGACCGCATCCGCATCCAAGTCGTTGGCAACAACCACCGCGCCCTCGGCCGCCAGCTTCTCGGCGATGGCCCGGCCAATGCCCCGGCCGGCACCGGTCACAATCGCCACCCTGTTCGACAGTTTCATGATTTGCTGTGCCCCCTCGCCGCTCACGCCGTGCCGGTGACCAGGAACTGCGGCAGCACGAACAAATAGGTGCCGTCCTCGACACCGGCTTCGATCGCCGCCATGAGCTGGTTGAGCCGAGCCTCCGGCAGGGTGCCGCCGTCGCGGGCATAGTTGGCCATATTGTTGAGGATGCCGGCGCGGGCGCCGCTGGTGTCGGCGATGCCGACGACGCGCACCGCGATCTCGTTGAACCCGGCGGCGCGGCAGAGGCCGTAGAGCTTACGGCCGATGGCCGGGGTGCGAAACGCATGGCTCGCCGCCGCCATCAGTTCGGCGGTGTCTTCGGCGCTCAGGGGTTCCGCAATTAGGAAACCCCAGTCGCTGTCGGTCGCGTGCACCTTGCCGCCCGGCTTCAAGACGCGGCGGATGTCTTGCAACGTGGCCAGCGGATCGTCGACATATTCCAGCACGTTCTTGCACAGTACGCGATCCGCGATCGCGTCTTCCAATGGGATGCCGTGGCTGTCGATCCGGTGCACGGTTACACGGTCACCAACGCCTTCCTGTTCCGCGCGCTCGCGTGCCCGAACAACGAACTGGGCATTGATATCGACGCCGTGGACATGCCCCTCCGGGCCGACCCGGCGCGCCAATTCGACCGCCATGGCACCGGGCCCGCAGCCGTAATCGACGACGACCTGCCCGTTCTCGAAGCCGGCCGGCGCCAACAATTGTTCATGGGCCGGGCTGTATTTGAAAATTTTCTCATAGACCGCGAAGCGCTCCGGTTCGACGTCGCGCCAGTGATCTTTGTAGAATGTGTCGATATCCATGGCCAGCATGCCCTCCCTCACCGCCAAGGATTGCGGTTCGGAACGGCCAACGCAAGGCTAAAGCAGTTTACCCTTCGGCCGAGGCGTGGCGGCGGATTTGTCGGAGCGCCGCGTCGATCTTCAACTGCAGCATTCTCAGGCCGCGCATTTCCGTGGCCCGCGTCGGATCGCCGCTGACGCCGGTTTCTTCGCCATAGAAGCCACCGTTCGCCGCCATGCGATCGACCCGTACCCCCGAGGGATGGACGGCCATCAATTCGGAGCTGTCTCTGATTCCGGCGTGACCGCCGATGGCACGATCGTGCTCGCCGTCGCGCCGCAGGGAGGCGACCTGGCCGTTACCGAAATAATAGTCGCCGACGTGCAGCACCGTGACGCCTTCAGCTTGCCATTCTTCGGTCAGCCGCGCCGCCACCGCCGCCTGCGCCGTCTGATTACCACCGCTGTCGCCGATAAAACAGATGACACGAAATCCGTGCGCTTTAAGGCTGCGTGCTCCATGTTCGAGGACGGCCTCGAACACCTTTGGCGGCAGTGACAACGTACCGGCAAAGCGCATATGGCCGCTCGGCGGCGTAATGTCGCCCTCAGGCACATAGGCAACGACCGGGGCGACCAGCGCGTTGCCAAGCTGTTCGGCTATGCGTCCCGCCGTGTAGCGGACGATATGGTTGTGTTTACCCAGAATAAGATGCGGGCCATTTTGTTCGACACCGCCGGTCGGCAGAATGGCTGTGGTTTTGCCGCCGCGAATGGCTTCGCGGGCTTCCACCCAAGTCAATTCCGCGAGGAAGACATTGTCGGGTATCGGCGCCGTCAACGTCCGGTTCTGCGCAATCGCCGCCGCCGTGGTGACCACCAGCGACAGGCTCGCCACCCATTTCAGTAGCGCGCTCAAGGGCGTGCCCACCGACGCGGCCGCAGCAGCCTTGCCGCCTTTTTGAATGGCACCCAATAGAGCGCCAGGACCGAGGCGTAATCGGCATCTTCGCCGCCGCCCAAGCCAAACGCCAAGCGCTCGCGCCGCCGTGGCACATAAAGCGTGCCGGCAAAATAATCCCAAAACGCAAACACCAGGCCGAGGTTGCGATCGTGGTGTCGCGGCTGGCGGCTGTGATGAATTTGATGCTGGGCCGGGCTGATCAGAACGTGGCTAAGCCACCGAGGATAGGACAGCCAGACGTGACTGTGGCGCAAATTGTAGCCAAGCAAATAGAACAGAAACAGTCCAACGTTGAGGCCGACGATGGTGACCGCGACGACCGGCCCGGCGAACATGTACTGCGCCAGGCCAGCGACGGCGCCGGTGGCAATGCCGACAAGGCTGCCGCTCAGCAAATCGTCCACTGGATGCATGCGATACAAAGTGATTGGCGTCAGCACGGTGGCTGAATGATGGACTTTGTGGAACTCCCACAAAACCGGGATGCGGTGCTGCAGGTAATGCGCCAAGAAAATCGCGCCGTCCGTGACGATCAGCGTGGCCAAGGTAAAACATCCGACGGCCAATGGACCGACGACGAACCCGGGGCCGATTTCGCCATACAATGATTGGAGACCCGCCGCCGCGGCCGATGCGACCGCCACCGCGCCAATCACCAGCGGGCCGAGGAAGAGGCCAAAGGAAATACGGTTGACGAAGAAAAAGCCGTAATCGACCAACGCCGACGGATTGAGCCATACCGCCCGGTCGAAAAGCTTTTTACCGGCGTCGCGCCAGGCGCCGGGCCGGTTCCCGGTTTGCCGGACCACGATTACCGCGGCTATGACGAACGCAACGAGAAGGTAACCGAAGAATATGCGCTGTTGCGGAAATAGTGGCGTCAGCGCCGGTTTCAGCGCATGGCCAAGCAGGCGCTCGAATCCGTCCATCGCTATCTCGGCAGATGAAGACCAGAGACTTGCATGACGGTGCCGGCGAATTCCCACGGCATGTCGCCGACATAGGCACGGAGCGACAGCCCGAGGACGGAAAGCGCCATGACGGCAACCAGGGCCACAAAACCGACGATCAAAGGATTTTCTTGCCCGGTGACTTGCACACCACCGCCGGACGTTGCCGGTTCTAAGCCCATCATGATTGTGCTCCTGCCTGTTGACGCCGTTTCTGTGTCTTTACTGTGGCGATTATTCCCGAGAAGCCTTGAAGAACCCTTACTTACTGGCTCCATATTGTCGAAAATTGTATTTATTTCTGGTGGTTTAGGGCGGATTTCTTGGCCACCGTCGAAACTGCCAAACGCGACTCGTTGACGCTGTGGAAATTTTCGATCATAGGAAATGGTTTCAGGAGCACGCCGATGAACCTGCAAGATCTGCCAACGCCCTGCTTGATTCTCAACAAGCCCAAGCTGCTCGGCAACCTGGACGCCATGGCCGGGCGTGCGGCGGCCCACGGTGTTGCCTTGCGGCCGCACTTGAAGACCGCAAAGTCAATCGACGTGGCGCGCCTGGCGGCCGGCGATACCGAGCCGCGGATCACCGTGTCGACGTTGGCCGAGGCGCGCTATTTCGTCGACAACGGAGTAGGCGATCTCACCTATGCGGTCGGCATCGCACCGGGGAAACTGGCCGGGCTTTGCGCGCTTCGCCAAAGCGGCAGCGAAATCGGCCTGATTACCGACAACGGATGGGCGGCACAGGCGGTTTCCGATCAGGCCGCGGCGCTGGATTTGGAATTTTCCTTGGCAATCGAAATCGATTGTGGTGGCCGCCGCGGCGGTCTGACGCCGGATGCGCCGGACCTGGTCGCGCTCGGTCAGTTGATCGATTCCAATCCCGGCACCCGGCTGGCCGGCGTGCTGACCCATGCGGGCCAATCCTATATGGGTCGCTCGATCACCGAAATCACCGCGATCGCCGAGACCGAACGCGCCGCGGCGGTGGCTGCCGCCGAACGTTTGCGGGCGGCCGGGCTACCCTGCCCGACCGTTTCCGTCGGCTCGACTCCGACCGCGCGTTTCGCCGCCAGCCTTGATGGCGTCACCGAAATCCGGCCCGGGGTTTACGTCTTCATGGATTTGACCCAAGCGGCCCTTGGCGTCTGCGAGCCGGACGACGTCGCGGTTTCGGTGTTGTCGACCGTCATCGGTCAACGCCCGGACCTGGGGCGAATTCTAACCGATGCCGGGGCGTTGGCGATGAGCCAAGACGGTTCATTGCCGGGGTTTGGCCGTATGGCCGACGCGCCGCATTTGACCGTCGGCGCGGTCTACCAGGAACACGGCGTGTTGGAGCCGGCCGCACCGGAGGATTTCGAGACCTTAAGAATCGGCAGCCGCGTGCGGATTTTGCCCAACCACGCCTGCATGACCGCAGCCATGTACGATACTTACCACGTCGTCGATGACGACGGTGTGGTGCTTGATCAATGGCAGCGCTGCCACGGCTGGTAGGAAACCGCGTCAGCTCAAGGACGTGTAGCCGTCGTCGATGGGAATGACGGTACCGTTGATGAACCGGCCGCCGTCGGACGACAATAACAGCACCATGCCGTCAAGATCGGTGATATTGCCGAGGCGGCGGCGCGGAAAGGTCCGGATCAAGCGCTGGCCGGGCTCCGACTTCCAAACATGCGCATTCATCTCGGTTTCGATGTAACCGGGGCAGATCGCGTTGACATTGATGTCATAGCGCGCCCATTCCAGCGCCATGGTTCGGGTCATGTGGGCCATGGCGGCCTTGGACATGCAATAAACCGACAATTGATTGAGAACCTTCAAGGCGCCGGCCGAGGCGATGTTGATGATGCGGCCGCCTTCACCCCGTTCGATCATGCGACGCGCCACGTTTTGCGCCACGAAATAGGCGCCTTTGGTGTTGGTATCCATGACGAAGTCGTAGTCTTCCTCCGACATCTCGGCGATCGGCTTTTGCGCCGACACACCGGCATTGTTGATCAGCACGGATATCGGCCCGAGCCGGTCCTCGGCCGCGGCGACCGCCGCATCGATGCTGGAAAGATCGGTCACATCCATGGCCACCGCGGTCGCTTGGCCGCCGCCGTCCCGGATTTCGGCAGCCAATGCCTCGATACGGTCGACACGCCGGGCCGCGACCGCGACGGCCGCGCCGGCGTTGGCCAACGCGCACGCGAACTGGCGCCCGAAACCGGACGAAGCGCCAGTGATGAATGCGGTCTTACCGTCTAGCCGCCCGGCGCCCGGGATTTGCCCACCCGATCCTGTCGATTCATCCACGATCCGTCCCCCTGAACACAGAAATTAACGTCGACCAAAGGTTTTACTGGGTATTAGACGACAAGTGCCAGACCTGGCAACCATGGAGGACGGCTTTGACGGGGCCCCCTGTCACACAATTATCGGCGATGCTCCAGCGCTTTCGCGGACAGCCCGAACAGCGCATTCTTTTTCTGGCACCGGACACCGTCGCCAGCCGGCATACCGGCGACGTGTTGGCCACTGCCGGCTTCGAGCTGACGTTTGCGGATAATGCCGTTCAAGGCCTGGCAGCGGTCGGCGCCGGCATGCCGGATCTTATTTTGTTGGACATGGCCGCACCGAAAGACTTGCAGGATCTGCCCGCCTCGTTGGCCCAGCGCTCCGGTTTCGCCAAGATACCGGTCTTGGCATTGGCTGAACGCGCGGATCTGGTGCAGGTAGCGCAATCGGACCATCCCGACGACATCATCCTCGGCCGATTTGGCCCTGAACTGGTCCTGAATCGCATTAAGGGCCTAACCCGCCTCGCGACATTGCGTGAGGAGTTGGAGCTGCGGCGGGAAAGCGTCGAGGTTTTCCAGTTGGTGAATGCCGCGCCCGACGCGCCGCGACCCGACCGGGCGCGCCCGCGCATCCTGATGACGGCCGTACCGCCGGACCAGCTTGGACCGCTCACGGAAACCGCCGGGCCGGCGGCCGATATCGGCTTTGTCAGCGACCGCAACGCCTTGCGCCACCGCGCCCAAGAAGGCCCGTGCGACGCGGTGATCCTCGGCAGCGCCGATGGCGTCCAAGGCGCGCTGTCGACATTGTCCGATCTCCGGCTGTACCCGAACCTCTATCATTTGCCGGTGTTGGTTGCCGACGGTTGCGATGAGGGCGCGCGGTTTGACGAAAAGGCGGCCTGCGAAGCCGGTGCCACGGACGTGATCCGCGGCCACGATAACGGCCAGACAATCGCTCTTAAATTGTCTACGCAAATTGCCCTGCAGTCTCAGCGCAACGGCCTGCGTGCCGATTTGGCCCTGCTCCGCCGTGAGGCCATTGCAGATAGTTTGTCCGGCCTATTCAGCCACGGTTTCCTGCACCAGCACATCGACGCCCATCTCGATCGGGCGGCAGCACGCGGGCGGCCGGTAACCGTCGGCGTATTCGTGATCAATCATCTCAATAGGCTCAACGCGGATTGTGGCTATGCCGCCGGCGATCACTTGATTCGGCAAATCAGTGGCATTCTGGCCGGTCTGATCCGCGAGGAAGACTGTGCCGGCCGCATCGACGGCAACATGTTGGGCATTTTATTGCCCAATACTTCGATAAAGGATGCACGACTGGTCTTGCATCGCATAGCCGGTGTGGCCAATCATACAAGTCTAACGGTGCTTGGCTGCGATCAGCCGTTTCGCCCGCAGATTTTTTGCGGCGCCGCTGAAGCATCCGAAGGCAATCGCGCCCGTGACTTGATCGAGCAGGCGCGTCAACAATGTTACCTCTAGTACGGTGGCGGCAGATGATGTGCGCACCACGCGGCGGAGGAAGGTTGGGTCGCCATGAACAAGCCGGAAAGCGGATGGGCCAAACCGATGCAGATTGACATCGTCTCCGATACCGTCTGTCCCTGGTGTTTCATCGGCAAGCGCAAATTGGAAAGCGCGCTGTCTAGCCGGCCCGATGTCGCGGCCGATATCACCTGGCGGCCGTTTCAGCTCAACCCGGAAATGCCGGCCGAAGGCATGGATCGGGCAAGCTACCTGAAGGCCAAGTTCGGCGGTAGCGAGCGCGCCGAGCAGATTTACATGACCGTCGCCGAAGCCGGCGAGAACGCCGGCATCCCCTTTGCCTTCCATTTGATCGAACGCACGCCGTCGACCGTCAATTCCCACCGGCTGATCCGCTGGGCCGATAGCGCCGGGGTGCAAAACCAGGTGGTCGAGATCTTGTTCCGGCGTTATTTCCTTGAAGGCGCCGACATCGCCGACCACAAGGTCCTGGTCGCGACAGCGGCGGAAGCCGGCATGGATACGGACCTGGTCGTCGATCTGTTGATCCGCGGCGCCGATGTCGACCTGATCCGCCGCGAAGACACCAACGCCCGGCAGATGGGCATCAACGGCGTGCCCTGCTTCATCATCGACCGAAAATACGCCATCTCCGGTGCCCAGGATGCGCCGGTGTTCCATAAAGTGTTCGACCTGGCGCTAAAGGAATCTGTCGAGACGGAAGACGCCGCGGTATGAAACCGATCGGCATCGCCATCTCCGGCGGCCCGAATGCGTCTGAGATCGTCGATTGCGTGAAACAGGCCGAGGCGCTCGGCTACGACTCGGCCTGGGTGGCGGAGGGTCACGGCGGCGACCAGTTCGCCGTCCTCGCCGCCGCGGCGGCGCAAACCCAAACGATCCGCCTCGGCACTGCCATCAGCAGCGTCTTCGTCCGTTCCATCCCGACCATCGCCATGGCCGCGGCCACTGTCGACGAACTTTCGGGCGGCCGCTTTATCCTCGGCCTCGGCTCGAGCCACAAGGTGCAGGTCGAGCCGGAACACGGCGTCGCCTATGGCAAGCCGCTGACCCGGGTGCGTGAAAGTGTGGCCATCATCCGCACCCTGCTGCGCGAAGGCACCGTCGACTTCGACGGCGAAACAATCCGGATCGAGAATTTCGACTTGTGGTTCACGCCCCGGCGCGCCGAGTTACCGATCTACGTCTCCGCCGTGTTCCCGAAAATGACGGCCGTCTGCGGCGAGATCGCCGACGGCGTCATCCTGACACGCAGCACGCTTAAAACTGGACCACAAGTCCGCGCGTGGATCGCCGAAGGCGCCGAGCGCGCCGGCCGCGATCCGGCATCGATCGCCATCACCTCGTTATTGCCGACCGCGGTCGCCGACAGCCGCGAGGAAGCGCTCGACACTATGCGCCCCGGCCTCGCCTTCTACGCCGGCTTCTTCCCGCGCTACAACAAACTGATCGCCGGGCACGGCTTCGCCGACGAGGCAGCCGCCATCGCCGAAGCCTGGTCGCGCGGCGACCAACGCGCCGCCATCGCCGCGGTCAGCGATACGATGATCGACGCCACCGGCGTGGTCGGCACGCCGGAAGAATGCCGCGCCCGCATCGAGGCCTACCGCCAATCCGGCATCGACCTGCCAATCATCAGCCCGTTCGCCCGCGGACCAGGGGCGAAGGCGGTGTTCGAGCGGGCGATTGAGGCCTGCGCGCCGGAGTGATGAGCCCGAGTTGCCGGATTCGCGGAAATTGTCCTGCGTTGGCACTCGTTCACTAGCTGTGACCTTCGCCCCAACGGTGCACAATTGGTTTGTCTAATGTATGTGCTTGAGCCAGACATCTTCGGCTAGTCTGGTAGCGACAACGTGTTGCGGTGCGATACAAAGGACAGAAAAACCCATTAAGAGAATCCGGAGCTAATCACTTTGATGATGCTCGGCACATTCCGATTTGACTGACGCCTGCTTCTTGAAAGGTTCAGCAAACTCACGAAAATCAGCTAAACAATTGTCACTCAAATCTACCATTCCAATATCATCAACAACTCCCATAACGTCGTCACAGGATGCATCAAACAATAATCGTCGAAACTCGTATTCAGAAATGTCAACACCGTTCTCGACATAATCTCGCAGCAAATCTCGAGTAGACAATTGCCGCTGTCGCACCGAGTCAACGCAGGTCGCAGGCTCGACCAAGCTTGGCTCTGCAGAGTCCGATCTTCCGGACACTGTGTCCGGGGTTTTTTTGGTGCGAAATGGCAACACCAAAGAGGCTTCACGCCGAGGTACCGGCTGTCTCGTCGTTTGCGGCGCCAGAACTGAAACATCTGCCTGACAGTTCAAGTTGGTAGAAACGCGGCGATAGGCGTCGTCATGGTGCAGCGAAACGACCGAATTCCTTGAATCATCAGCGACTGTCGGTGACATCGGACATTGGCCCAAGTTTTCTTCGTTGATATCAAGATTACAATTGATGCCGGTCGCCACAACAGATACGCGCACAGCCCCGTCCATCTTTTCATCGAAAGTGGACCCAACGATGATGTTAGCGTTCTGATCAACCTCGTCACGGATCTTGTTGGTTATCTCTTCGAGCTCATGCAGCGTCAAATCCCGGCCACCAGCAATGTTGATCAACACACCGCGCGCGCCTTTCAATGAAGCATCGCCCAACAATGGATTGGTAATCGCTGCCTCTGCCGCCTGAATGGCGCGTCCGTTGCCAAATCCATCACCGGTACCCATCACAGCCATGCCCTTTTCGCTCATCACTGTGCGAACATCTGCAATGTCGAGATTGATCAGGCCCGGCACGATCAAAATGTCGCTAACACTGCGGACACCCGCACAAAGCAAGTCATCTGCCATCTTAAATGCACCGGAACACGTCGTTTTTTCGTGGACAATGCGAAACATGCTCTGGTTCGGAATAGCAACCAACGTATCGATAAACTGCTGCAATTCATCGATACCTGCTTCGGCGACCTGCAAGCGGTGAGCACCCTCAAACCGAAACGGCCTTGTGCCCACGCCAACCGTAAGCAATCCCATCTCTCGTGCAACCCGAGCAACGATCGGGCTACCGCCAGTGCCAGTGCCACGACCCATGCCGGCCACTATGAAGCACATATGGCAGCCTTCAAGATGAGTGACAATATCATCGATGGCCTCTTCAGCCGCACGACGGCCAACCTCAGGAAGCGAACCAGCTCCAAGCCCTTGTGTGGTCGAAATGCCAAGCTGGATACGGTACTTGGCCCGCGATTGCGCCAATGACTGCGCATCGGTATCGGCGACGACGAATTCAACGCCCTCCATTTTCGAACAAATCATATTGTTCACGGCATTCCCTCCGGCGCCACCAACCCCGAAAACCACAACACGCGGTCTGAGTCCAGTTTCTTTCGGAATGCTCAAATTAAGTCTATGTGCCATTTCCCTATGAGTCTTTATTTTCTGTTTATCGGATCCATCATATCAAGTACACCGCTTCGTTTGACGGCAACCCCCTCCAGTCGCCGAAAAAGACCGCAATCATACGCCACAATCACACTCACATAACCATCCATCAATGCACACGTACATCAGACTTCCGAAGTCCTCCGATTGGGCCGCAAACGGCCGAGATGACGACCCGCTCGTTCGCGGGACTGGCGCTTGAAAGTCTCGGCCGCTATAGGCTCCCAAAGCTGAAATCGATCGCCTTGGCCGACAAAAGCCACTTGGCCGGCAATTTCCGCATGCTCCATCAACTGCCTTGGCATGACGATTCGGCCCTCACCATCAATGGACAATTCGACACAATCCGACATGATCGAAACAGCAAGGTCGTCACGCACTTCATCGAAAGGGTCGAACGCTCCAAGTGTTTCCTGCAGCATGATTAGGAAATCTCTGCCACACGCTTCAATGGCTTGATGGACGTAAGAAGGAAACAGGATGACGCTATCAAGCCCCTGTTGGGCCAATTCATCGCGGTACCGTGCCGGCACCGAAACACGGCCTTTTTTGTCAGCCTTATTGATGTATGTCGACAGAAAAAGAGTCATTCCCACGATTTCCAAAAAAAGGCAACTCAAGACACCAGAAGCATTAACAAATTGAACGACTCCATGGAGTCAGGTGCCGCTTAAGCATCACGCAAATCATCTTTCTCAGCCAAAAACTCGACAAATGCTAAGCAACAGACATCCTCAACGATATCAACAAGTTACATAGTGTTCACTTTACCGAACGTATTTCCGCGAGCACCATCAATGTTGTCTTTTACGATCTAGGTTTTCCTCAATTGTTGTCGGTTCGATTACTCCGATTTTCATTACCAATATTCCCCTTGATTAGATCGCCAAATTGTTTTGCGCGATACTTCAACTTTTTCAATTTTTTCTTTGCTTCCTGTTCACTAATATTTTCTATTTCCGCAATTTCTTTGGGATTAGTTATGCCCTCTTGATAATAATTACCGGCCAACTGAAGCAAACTTGGATCACAATTTTGAATATAATTAAAAAATTTCTTAATTATCAATAGGTTCAACACCTTTTCTTCTTCATTGTAGCGATAGACAATATCTGCAATTTCATTTTCATCAAATTGTCGGATCAGACTATTCTCCCTACCTCTAGACAAATTGGATACATCGCTTTTTATTACATCCATAAGGTGTGTTTTTAGTTTTTTTTCGATTCATCCCATGTCCGTTGGCCGTCCATTGTTTTTATTACTGCATCATGAACAAAATCCCATTCTTCACCCGCGCCAGGAACATTTCCCTGGTACACACCCTTCCAGGACTTTCTTTGAATGCACCAATATGCGAATAACGCAAGGCGCATTAAATTGATCCGCTTCGAAGCCCATTCAATAATTTTTTCTCGACTGTCCACAAAACCCCCAGACTATTCACCCACATATATCTCCTGATGAAATCGGAGTTTTGCCTAATGCGTGCCAAGATTTTTTTTATTCCAACCAATAGGCAAAATCCCTAGGTCCCGAGTAGTTCATATAGAGCGCGTATGTAATTTAAACAGCCTAGAGGCAAGGGAAAAAATCAAACTGAACGCGGTTCTCATCAGTTCTGGTTTTGCGGTGACAATGAGATACTTCAGCCTGCAGTATCGGCGATGGCTAGAAAGTCCAAGTTTTGAACCAACCGAATTTTCAATTCGCCAATTTCGTTTATCCGCAGCGTCGGTACGTCCTGAAACAAGCGCCTTTGCGGACCCAGTAGATAGCGAGCGTCAGATAAACAAGTTGAACGGACTGATATGGCGTGGTGTCTGCGGCATCGATGCCTATCGGAGAGCGTATGTGGCCCATGCACGAAGGTTTGTTCTTTGTTGTCCAATCGCCTGTTGAGAAGAACAAATGAGGATTGGTCACCATTTGGTTGGAGGGAACATTGAGACGCAGCGATAGTGCATATGAAAAACAGGTAGAGATTTTGAAAAATAGACTCGAAGGCGCGAAAAAGATTCTACGAGAAAAATCAGATAGAACTACTGAACTTCAAAATGAACTCGATCAAATCAAGATCGACTTGTATCCAGTTTTGATGAACCAAGTCCGAAATTACGCCGAACGCACAGTTCATGAAGAAATGTCAATGGCGGTGCTATTTCTCGATTTGAAGGGATTCTCCGGGTTGAACATGATTGAAGCTGTGGAATCCGTGCAGATCGTCCGATCCCAAGCTGCATCCCTTCTCAGTCACCGAGATGGACAGCATCCCAACACTTGGGGCGACGCTGTCGTAGCTGCCTTTGAAAACCCCAACGATGGGCTTGAATGCGCGCATAAGTTACTACGTCATCTTGAGGTCGATAATCTAACAGCCCGCATCGGCATGAGCCACGGGGAACTGACGATCAGCTACAACGCCGTCAGGGATGCTTTGGATATCGATGGACCAGCCATGACTGAGGGCGCTCGGTTGGAACCGATGGCCGATCCAGGTGAAGTCCTAATTTCCAAAAGTCTTCGTTTTCATCCGGATGTGGAGGAAGATCGATTCCTCTTTACTACACAGCACCGCACTCCTGAAAAGAGCTTTGGCGCCCACAAAATGGATCAGGTGATCGAATGTTATAGTGTTCAACTAAGGCAAGAAGCCAATGCGTGATATGGCCCAGTCGGTGCCCAGGATAAAATGATCATTAGCCATCTACTCACCAATTCGTCGGCGGACCATAATCGCGCCGGCGATGATGACGTCAATCCACGGCCGCATCTGGCTGGAACACTGAACGCATGGATCGGGTGGACACACCTCCTCTTGACTTCTTATGCTGAAGAAACAGGTCTGCGCAATAGTGAGTTGCCGATTCCGTAATTTCCACCAGCATCGGTTTCCGTAGAATTAGTTCAAAACCATTCTTCTCTCACCCTGCCAACCCCGCAACCTTGGCCAGGTTGCTCACCAAATAGCGCACGCCGTCCAGCCGGTCCTCCGGCTCGTCCCATTGCCGCAAATAGACCAACGTGTGGTCGGGCCGCAGCTTCGCGGAGCCGGATTGCCGCGAGATAAAGTCGACCAGGCCGGCCGGGTTGTCGAAGCGGTCTTCGCGGAACGACAGGGTGGCGCCGCGCGGGCCGGCTTCCAGTTTTTCGATGTTGGCGGTGCGGCAAAACGCTTTGATGGCAACGACCTCTAGGAGGTTCTTGACCTCTTCCGGCAGCGCGCCGAAGCGGTCTATCAATTCCGCGGCGAAGCCGTCGATCTCTTCACGGTCTTCCAGTCGGGCGACGCGTCGGTAGAGTTCCAGGCGCACGCTTAGGTCCTCGACGTAAGTATCCGGGATCAACACCGACGTGCCGATGGAAATCTGCGGCGCCCAGGTCTCGTCGGCCACCGCTTGCAGCCCGCCGCGGGCCGTCGCCACCGCCTCCTCCAGCAGATGCTGGTAGAGCTCGATGCCGACTTCCTTGATATGGCCGGATTGTTCTTCGCCCAGCAAATTGCCGGCGCCGCGGATGTCGAGATCGTGGCTCGCCAGGCTGAAGCCGGCGCCGAGGCTGTCCATCGCCTGCATGGCGCGGAGCCGCCGGTCGGCCGCCTCGGTCAAGGCCTTGCCGGGTGGCAGGGTCAGGTAGGCGTAGGCGCGGATCTTGGAGCGGCCGATGCGCCCGCGCAGCTGATAGAGCTGGGCCAGGCCGTACATATCGGAGCGGTGGGCAATCAATGTGTTGGCAGTCGGAATGTCGAGGCCGGATTCAATAATGTTGGTGGACACCAGCACATCGATGGCGCCGTCGTAGAACGCCGTCATGATGCGGTCGAGGTCACCCGGCGCCATGCGGCCATGGGCGAGCGCGAACTTCACTTCCGGCACGTGGTTTTTGAGAAACCGTTCGACGTCGGCCAAGTCGGCGATGCGCGGGCAGACATAAAAGCTCTGACCGCCGCGGAAATGCTCCCGCAACAAGGCCTCGCGCACGACCACGGGATCAAACGGCAATATGAAGGTACGAACCGCCAAGCGGTCGACCGGCGGCGTCGCGATCAGGGACAAGCCACGGATGCCGGACATGGCAAGCTGCAAGGTGCGCGGGATCGGCGTCGCGGTCAGGGTCAAGACATGAATGTCGCCTTTGAGTTCCTTCAGCCGTTCCTTGTGGCGCACGCCGAAATGCTGTTCCTCGTCGATGATCAACAGGCCGAGATCGCTGAAGGACACCGTCTTTCCAAGCAAGGCATGGGTACCGACGACGATGTCGACGGTGCCGTCGGCGAGGCCGTGCCGGGTCTCCCGGGCTTCCTTCGAGCTGACCATGCGCGACAGCTGATGCACTTTGACCGGCAGGCCGGCAAAGCGCTCGCAAAAGGTTTTGAAGTGCTGGCGGCAGAGCAAGGTTGTCGGCACCACGACCGCGACTTGGCGCCCCGCCATGGCTGTCACCAAGGCGCTTCTGAGTGCCACCTCGGTCTTGCCGAAGCCGACGTCGCCGCACACCAGCCTATCCATCGGCCGGCCGGAATTGAGGTCGTCCAATACTTCGGTGATGGCACGTGCCTGATCGTCGGTTTCTTGGAACGGAAATCCGCCGCAGAACTCGTCGTAGAGCCCGTCGGGCACGACCAGCGGCTCGGCCCGTAGGAGCTCGCGCACCGAGGCGATCTTGATCAGCTCCTCGGCCATGTCTTTAAGCCGGCTCTTCAGCCGCGCCTTGCGAGACTGCCAGGCCGAGCCGCCGAGCCGATCCAGGGCGACGCTGCCGGTGTCGCCGCCATAGCGCGAGACCATTTCGATGTTCTCGACCGGCAAGTACAGCCGATCGCCTCCGTCGTAAGTCAACAGCAGGCAGTCATGGGGTGCGCCGGCGGCGGATATCGTCTCCAAGCCCTCGTAGCGGCCGATGCCGTGGTCGACGTGAACGACCAGATCGCCGGTCGCGAGCTGCGAGGCCTCGGCGATGAAGTTTTCCGCCTGCCGGCTCGATTTGCGCGGCCGTACCAGGCGGTCGCCGAGAATATCCTGCTCGCTCAAGACCGCGAGGCCGTCGGCTGCGTAGCCCTGCTCTAGCGCCCAGACCGCGAGCGCCGGCCTGCCTTTCGGCAAGTCCTGGATCTCGGCAAACGTCGACACCATCGCCCAGTCGGCAACCCCATGATCGGACAACAGGCCGCCCAAGCGCTCGCGCGCGCCCTCGGAATAGCTGGCGACGACCACCCTTTGGCGCCGAGAAGCCAGATCCTTCAAATAGCCGGCGACGCTGTCGTAGACGTTGGTGCCCGGTGTGTTGCGCTCTGCTGAGAAATTCCGCCCTTGCCGGCCACCGGCATCCGACATGGCCTGGCCAGCCTCGGTTTCCGGCAGTTGAAATGGGCTGAACGCCAAAACGGTGCGATCGGCCAGGTCCTTATCCCAGGCTGCCGCATCCAGATATAGCTCCGCCGGCGCCAAGGGTTTGTAAATCGTCGCACCGCTGTCGCCGCTGCCGGCGGTCATGATTTGCTGGCGGGTTTCGTAATAGTCGGCGATCACCGCGGCGCGGCTGTCGCGGGCTTCGTCGGCCAAATGATCCAAGGTTATGACGGCATCGGGCAAATAATCGAAAACTGTTTCCATGTGTTCATGGAACAACGGCAGCCAATGTTCCATGCCCATGGTTTTGCGGCCGGCGCTGACCGCCTCGTAGAGCGGATCCTCCCCGGTGACGGCGCCGAACCGCTCGCGGTAGCGCGCCCGGAAACGGTTGATGGTGACCTCGTCCAGCGGCACTTCGCTGACCGGCACCAGATCGATGTCGGAGCGGCGCGCGGTGGTGCGCTGGGTCAACGCATCGAACTGGCGGATGCTTTCCAACTGATCGCCAAACATATCGAGGCGTAGCGGCGCCTCCATGCCCGGCGGGAAAATATCGATGAGGCCGCCACGGATGGCGTATTCTCCGGCCTCCATGACCGTGCCGGTACGCCGGTAGCCATTGCGCCCGAGATAGGCTTTCAGCACCGCTTCGTCGACGGCGTCGCCGACCGCCGTGGAGAACGTCGCGTCGGCTAACGACACCCGCGGCGGCAGCCGCTGCATGACCGCGTTGACCGTGGCAATGACCAGTCGCGGCTCGCCCTGGTGTGCGACGATCCTGCTCAAACCGCTCATGCGCCGCGCCGACACCACGGGATTGGGCGATACCCGGTCATAGGGCAGACAATCCCAGGCCGGCAGCGCGATCTGCTGAAGGCCCGGTGCAAAGAAACTTATGGCCTCCGACAGGGCCGCCATACGGGCGTCGTCGCGCGCCACATGCAATACCGTCGCCGGGCCGTCGCCGGACAGCAACAGCCGGCCAAGCAGCTGCGCCAGGTAACCGTCCGGCGCGCCGCCGACCGAGACTCGGCCGGACATCTGAACGAGGTCTTCCAAATTTTTCAACGAATTACGTTTCGATCTTGAAGTTTAACAATAAATCCATGACGGCACCGCCGTAAGTGGCCGGAACCGCTTCCCTGCCCATGATCCAGTCCAAGATGCGACCGTCGCCGGCACCCAGGATATGTTCAAATTGATCCAACTGGGCATCGTCGAACGCCGGCAGATAGCGTTCGGCAAAGCCGCCCAGCAAGAGATCGGTTTCCTTCATACCGGTGTAGCGCGATCGATACCGCAGCCGCTTGCGCCGGATTTTGATATCTTCTGTCATCGTCTCTCTCAACGGCGGACCCCCGGATAGCGATGATATAGCGACTGCGGCGGCGGCTGTCATCATCGCACCATCAGGCTCGGTCAAGCACGGGCCGGCCGACTTCCGCCGATCACACGATACGGCTCTGCCGGTCGCCCCAGTAGCGGTCTCGCAGGATACGTTTGTAGAGCTTTCCTGTAGGAAGGCGGGGCAGCTCGTCGATAAAGTCGATGGAGCGGGGGCATTTCAGGTGCGCCAGGTTCTCGCGGCAGAATGCGATCAACTCCGCCTCCAACGCCTCACCCGGGGTCTGGCCGGGCAGAACTTGGACCACCCCTTTGACCTCCTCACCCATCTCCTCGTTGGGCACGCCGAAGACAGCGGCATCCAGAACCTTCGGATGGGTGATCAGCAAATTCTCGCATTCCTGCGGGTAGATGTTGACGCCGCCGGAGATGATCATGAAGGTCGCCCGGTCGGTCAGATACAGGTAGCCGTCTTCGTCGACGTAGCCGACGTCACCGACGGTGCTCATGGTACGGTCGGGGGAATAGGCCTCGGCCGTGCGGTCGGCGTCGTTGAAATATTCGAACTCGCTGGCGTTGACGAACCAGATGGTGCCCGAGGTGCCCAGCGGGCAAGGCTTCATGTCGTCATCGAGGACATGCATTTCACCGAACTTCACCTGGCCGACGGTGCCCGGACGGGCGAGCCACTCCTCGGGGCCGCAGGCGGTCAGGCCCTGCGCCTCTGTGGCGCCGTAATATTCGTGAATGATCGGCCCCCACCAATCCATCATCTGTTGCTTGACCTGTACCGGACAAGGTGCGGCGCCATGCACGACATACTCCAGCGACGAAACGTCATAGGCGTTGCGCCGCTCATCAGGCAGCTTCAACATGCGCGCGAACATGGTCGGCACCAATTGGCTGTCGGTGATCCGGTGCTTCTCAACCAGAGAGAGGAAAAGCTCCTCGTCGAAGTGCTCCATGATCACCGCGGTGCCGCCGGCGCGGAGGGTAAAATTTAGCGCCGCATGTGGCGCCGAATGATAGAGTGGTGCAGGCAAAAGTTGGATCATGCCTTCTCGGCAATGCCATAGCTGCATCAGAAACTGATAGAGCGGTAGGGCGACGTCGGGCGGGTTTACCGGCAACGGGCGCAGGATGCCTTTGGGCTGACCCGTGGTACCGGAAGAATAGAGCATTGCATTGCCGAGGCTCTCGTCGGCAAGGGGTGTGGTGGGAAATGCGGCCGTCGCCTCGTCGAGGTTAATAATATTGCCGCCATCGCCCGACCCATCGACGACGATGCATAGTCGGACGTTTGGGCAGTCGGCCAACGCCGCAAGCGCTGTTTCGCGACGCGCCTCGGAGGTGATCAGCACCTGGCTTTCCGAGTTGTTGACGATGTAGGCCAGTTCGGCGGCCGTTAGATAGGAATTGACGCAGGTGTAGTAGTGACCGGCCCGCTCACCGGCACCGCAACATTCCGGGTAGCGTGCGTTATTCTCCATAAAGATGGCATAGTGGTCGAGCCGGTTGAGGCCCTGGTCGCGCAGCAGATGTGCCAGTCGATTGCAACGCGCCTCGTACTCACGGTAGGAAACGACTTCGCCGCTTTCTGCCATGACAAAGGCCGGTTTGTCTGGGTGCTGCTCTGCGTATTTGCCCGGATACATTGTTATTGGCTCCCTCGTCAGCGCGTGCGATCGGATTGACCGCGATTACATCAAAGCCTAACGGATTCAAGAGTGACCGATCCAGTCGCCGAATCTCAGGCTCAAACGGCTACTTGCGTCATCATCGCAGCCTATGGCTGTTGCCAAAACCCGGATTGCGCTAAGAAAAGACATGCGCCCGGAGATCTTGTTCCCCTGCTTCACGTCGACGACGGCACTGACCGGCGTCGGGCCACGGATCGCTAAGGCGCTCGAAAAACTCGGTATAGCGCGTGTCGTAGACCTCTATTGGCATTTGCCGAGCGGTTTGGTCGACCGCCGTTTCAGCCCGGCGCTGTCGGAGGCCGTGGCCGATCGTGTCGTCACCTTGACCGTCCGTGTCGGCGACCATAGGCCCGGCAGCGGCGCGCGTCGGCCCTATCGGGTGCATTGCAGTGATGCGACCGGATCGTTGGACCTGGTCTATTTCCATGCCCGGCCCGACTATTTGCAATCCTTGCTGCCGGTCGATGCCGACCGCATCGTCAGCGGCCGGCTGGAAAACTACCGCGGCGAATGGCAGATGACCCATCCCGACTACGTGCTGCGACCCGAAGAACGCGAGCAAATGCCGTCGATCGAGGCGGTCTATCCCCTCACCGCCGGATTATCCCAACGGCAGCTGACCAAGATTGCCGGTGCCGCTGTCGCCGCCGTTCCGGCGCTACCGGAATGGCAAGACCAAGCCTTTCTCAAGCAACAGGGTTGGCCTGACTGGCAGTCCGCCGTCAAAGCCGCCCACGGCCCGGCCGACACCGCAGATCTGGAGCCGTCGGCGGTGCCCCGACGACGGCTCGCCTATGACGAGCTGCTGGCCAATCAACTGGCGCTTGGATTGGTTCGTCGCGATCAGCGCCAGCTGCCGGGCCGCGCGCAGACCGGTGATGGCCGGTTGTCGCAGTTGGTCGTCAACGGCCTGCCCTATCAATTGACCGCCGCGCAGCAGGCCGTATTGGCGGAAATCGCCGCCGACATGGCCGAGCCCGGCCGCATGCTGCGCCTGCTGCAGGGCGACGTCGGCAGTGGCAAAACCGTGGTCGCCCTACTCGCCATGTTGATCGCCGTTGAGTCCGGCGCGCAGGCGGCCTTGATGGCGCCAACCGAGATTCTGGCGCGGCAGCATTACGATACGCTCCGACGCTATGCCGAGCCGGCCGGTGTTTCGATCGCCTGCTTGACCGGGCGCCATAAGGGCCGCGTCCGTAAGGCGTTGCTCGAAACATTGGCCAGCGGCGAGGCCGCCATCGTCGTCGGCACCCATGCCTTGTTCCAGAGCGACGTGGCGTTCAACGACCTCGGGCTCATCGTGATCGACGAACAGCACCGCTTCGGCGTCTATCAACGGCTGACCCTGACGGCCAAGTCGGCGCGCGAACGCGGCGGAACCGATGTCTTGGTCATGACCGCGACACCAATCCCGCGAACCTTGGCGCTGACGGCGTATGGCGACATGGAAATTTCGCGGCTGCAGGAAAAACCGCCGGGACGGACGCCGGTCGAGACCAGGGTCATGGGCTTGGACCGTCTAGGCGACGTTTATCAGGGCCTGAAACGCAAGCTGGCGCAGGATGAACGGATCTATTGGGTGTGTCCCTTGGTTAGCGAATCCGAAACCATCGATCTCGCCGCCGCCGAGGAACGGGCTTCCGCCTTGCGCGAAGTCTTTGGCCCGGCGGTCGGGCTGATCCACGGCCGCATGAAAGCCGCCGAAAAAGATCAAGCCATGGCAGACTTCGCCGACGGCCGGAGCGCGATTTTGGTCGCCACCACGGTGATAGAAGTCGGCGTCGACGTGCCCGAGGCCACGGTCATGGTGATCGAACATGCCGAACGCTTTGGCCTCGCCCAACTCCACCAATTGCGGGGTCGGGTCGGACGTGGCGGCATGGCCGGTACCTGCATCCTGCTCTACGGCGAGCCGTTGTCGCGGCCGGCCCGGGCTCGATTGCAAGTTATGCGCGAAACCGACGATGGATTTCGTATTGCCGAAGAAGACTTGTCGCTACGCGGCGCCGGCGAGTTGCTGGGCACCCGCCAAAGCGGAATGCCGGAATTCCGTGTGGCGGATCTGGCGCACCATGGCGATTTGTTGGCGATTGCCCGCGATGATGCCCGATTGATTATGGAACGCGACACTAAGCCGGACGACCCGCGTAGCGAAGCGCTCCGTGTCCTGCTCTATTTGTTTGAACGGGATGCGGCCGTACGCTTTCTTCGCTCAGGCTGAATCGGCTTTTTGATCTGGTGTCCGCGTCTTGCGCGACTTCAAGAACTGCTGGTGGCGCTGCACCCAAGCCGGCGATTGATTGGCCGCTTCCAATTCTTGATTCTCCGGCCACACCATGCCGGCCGATAATACCAGCTTCATGCCGTCCTCTACGGACATATCCAGAAAGATCAGATCCTCACGCTCTACGAACAGCATGAATCCGGAAGTCGGGTTCGGCGTGGTCGGAACGTAGATGCTGATCCGGTCGTCGTCGAAACAGTGCCGGATCTCGCCGCGCGCGTCACCGGTGACGAAGGCGACCGTCCAAAGGCCCTTGCGCGGATACTCGACCAGCACGCATTGACGGAACGCGTCGGAGGATTGTTTCAACACGGTCTCCAACAATTGCTTCAACGCACCGTAGATCGTTCGAACCACCGGCATGCGATCGACCAGCCGTTCGCCGGAACGAATGAGCATATGGCCGACGAAGTTGGCGGTCAGAAAACCGACCAACATCAAGCCGACGCCGATGACCACGATACCCAATCCCGGCACTGTGAATTTGAGGTAGGTCTCGGGATTATACTTGAGAGGAATGAGCGGTGAGATTCTGTCGTCGACAAAAGCAACAAATGACCAGGCGAGGTAAACAGTGATCGCGATCGGCGCAGTAACGATCAGTCCGGTCAGAAAATAGGTGCGCAGACGTCCGGCAAAAGAGGGCCTGGGCGCGGCTACGCGTTCCTGCCGGTCACGCGACTTTTTGGACGTTCGATTGATTTTCACCACCGGCTATCCCGGCCAACGGTTCCCGTGGCGCGGTCGCGCATCAACGGATCCTCCTGTCTTGCAAATTTAGGCGTATAGTCGATTATTCGAGCACGTTTCCGTCGACAGGGGAAGGGCGACGTTTTCTGCTTGGTCGCTGTTGCAAGAGACAAATTCAATGGTGTCAACCGCCGCTATCCTGCTGATCGGCTACATCGTGGCGCAACGCGCCGGTGAATTGGCCTGGGCAAACCGCAATACACGACGCCTGCTGGCAACCGGCGCACAAGAGATAGGCGCCGGGCATTATCCAATCCTGGTATTTATGCATACCGCTTGGCTGTTTTCCCTCATTGCCTGGGTGTTCTATGCCGAAATTGCGTTCCGTTGGCCATGGTTCGGTATATTCGCGCTATTGCAGATCGCCCGGTTATGGGTGCTGTTGAGCCTTGGCCGCTATTGGACCACGCGCATCATCACCGTTCCGGGAGCGCCTTTGGTTCACCGTGGCCCTTATCGATTTGTGCGCCATCCCAATTATATTGTGGTAATTGGTGAAATTGCCGTCGTGCCGTTGATACTCAATGCTTGGCCGATAGCCTTGGTGTTCAGCGTTCTCAATATTGTGATTTTGCGCCACCGCATCGCGATCGAAAACGCCGCACTCGCGGATCGGCGATCAAGGCGCTATAGTCCGTCCGACGCATTAGAGAATTGAGCAGCGACCATGGCAATGAACTTTTCGACCGCGAGCGACGAGCAAAGTCGGGACATGCAGCATTCTGAGCGGAAGAACACACGCCTGGTGGCGCGCCGGCGCTTGCTGCAGCTCGTTTCAATCTCCGCCCTGCTCGCCGCGGCAGGCTGCAAGACCAGAATCAGCCCGCCGGATCTTGGCCGCTATGACCGTATCAATCCCGGCCCGTGAACACGCAGCAGGCTTAACAGACGGGGTCGGCCGTTTCGTCCTAGCAGGCTTTTTGGTGATTCTGTTGTTCGCTGTGTTAGTGACACGGCCGGCCGGTGCCGCCTCGCCTTATGAGAGCGGCGTCATGGCGTACGAAGCCGGCAACTTCGAGGACGCACTGTCGGTGTTCCGCCGGTTGAGCAGGCATGGCCGCGCCGATGCCGAGTTCATGTTGGGCGTTTTGTATTTCTATGGCAAAGGCGTGAACAGCTCGCCAGCGTTGGCCGCGATTTGGTTCCAGCGCGCCGCGGTCAAGGGTGACGCCAACGCACAACTGGCCTTTGGCTCCCTTCACATCCGCGGACATGGTGTTCGACAGGATCTCAGCAAAGCCTATCTTTGGCTGACCTTGGCCTCGGCCAGTCGTGCCACCGGCGTGCGCCGCCAGGCCCAGCAGCTGCTTGATGAGGCCGGCCGATTAATGACGCCTCAGGAAATTTTGTCGGCGCGTCAGTCCGCCGCCGAATGGCATCCCAAAAAAGCCGGTTTTTCGTTGTACGAGTGACTAAAGCGGTACTCTTTAGCCGCCGGACGCCACAGCCGTGCGAATCCCCTCGGCCATTTCGTCGGGGCTGGCGCCGAACCGAAACAATGAAAGGTACTTGCCGTCGCGGTCCATCAGGTATGTGTAGGAGCTGTGATCCATCAAATAATCCTCGTCGGACTCACTTGGCGCTTTGGCATAGTAGACGCGATAAGCCTTGGCCACGGCCTTGATTTCCTCGGCGGTGCCGGTAAGGCCGATCATGCGCGGATGAAATGCGGTGACATAGTCTTTTAGGAAATCCGGCGTGTCGCGTGCCGGATCGACGGTGACGAAGACCGGCGTCACGGCGGCCCCATCGGGACCGAGCACGTCCAGAGCCTGGGCCATGTCTTGCAATGTCGTCGGACAAACGTCCGGACAATGGGCATAGCCGAAATAGATCAGCAGATACTGGCCCCGTAAGTCGCTGTCACTCACCCGGTTGCTATCTTGATCGGTTAGCGAAAACGGGCCGCCGATAGAAACGTTCGATGCCACTGCCGTACCGGCCGGCTTCGCCACCTGCTCCTTTTTCGATTGCAGATGCAGCAGCATGATAACATTTACCAGCACCACCAGGATGAGGCCGACAATGGAGACTAGCGCAAGCTTTGATTTCATAGTTAGGACTGTCGCCAATTCGTTGATGGACATGGGTGCGGTCGGCGAACCGACCGCATGCAGGATTAATTATCGTTTTAGCTGAATATGCATGTGAGCGGGAGAGGCAAGCCATGCGTTTGGATAACAAGACTGCGATTGTGACCGGCGCCGGGTCGGGTATCGGCGAAGGCATCGCCAAACGCTTCGCCGAACAAGGCGCGGCCGTGGTGTTGGGCGACCTTAACGTGCGGCGCGGACACACCAGAGATACGTGAAATGTTCATCGCCACGATACCGCTGGGGCGCATGGGTCAACCGTTGGATAACGCCAATTCCGCTCTGTTTCTGGCTTCTGATGATGCCGCCTTCATCACCGGCGTTTGCCTCGGAATCGACGGCGGGCGCTGTGTCTAGGGCATGCTAAGTGGGTCATAAGCAACTGGTTTGCAATTCGACCGAATGCTGGTATGCAATCGGATTGCCTGTGAACAGGCGAAAAATGCTGTTTGGAGCAAGCCGGAGAAAGAGGATGGTTGCTGACCCTGATCCTTACGATGTGCGCATCGCCGCAAGAATTGCGTTGGCGCGGAACTTGCGCGGAGAAACGCAACAAAAACTCGCACGTTTCCTCGGACTGACCTATCAACAGGTTCAAAAATATGAGCGCGGCGAAAACCGTGTCAGCGGCGGCCGGCTGTTTCGCATTGCCAAACATTACGACCTGCCGGTCGCGTTTTTTTTCGAAGGCATCGAAGAAGTCGAGCATGTGGATCAGAGCATAGGATCGACCCGATCGGGGCTAGATCTTATGCGGTCATTTCACGAAATATCCGACCCAACCGTGCGGACCAGAGTTTCCGGATTGATAAAATCTTTGGCACGGTTCGCTGAATCTAATCACTCCAGCTAGAGCCTGTATTCTCTATCGAGACGCCGAACAGATCGAGTTGGACAAATAGATACTATCTTTAATCTTCTGTTGACTGATTCGACAGGCTTGAGATCCTACGAATTTATGATTGCACTAAAACAGCCCTGAATTTTTACGCACAATCTCGCAATATCGTGTGCATTTGTTCATTGCGTCTACCTTATACTTTAGTTGCTGTATCTTTTACCCAACGTAAACCTTAGAATTCGGCGTCGACTTCGACAGTCAATATTGTGCGTTTCATGAAACTAGACGCTATTGGTGCAGCATTAACAAAGTCACGCAGAGGGGGAAATTGGATGCCGCGTGGAAGCAATGCGAAAGCAGACGTTACGAACGAAGACCAGCCAGAATCACCGACCCTAGACTTCGCCCGATTTACATCGGAGATTGTGTCCGCCTATGTCAGTAGAAATTCCATACCGATGGAAGACTTGCCGAACCTCATCGGCAATGTCGCGACGGCACTTCAGAGCCTGAGTAGCGCCGCCCAGCCGAAAGCGGAGCCTGCCGTGTCGACGCGCCGGTCCGTGCGCCCGGACGCTATCATTTGCTTGGAATGCGGCAGTTCGCAAAAAATGATGAAACGCCATTTGTCCACAGCTCACGGACAATCCGTTGATGAGTACCGGGAAAAATGGCGGCTGCCGGCAAGTTATCCCATGGTGGCGCCGGAATATTCCAAAGCCCGCGCGGCCATGGCCAAGAAAATCGGCCTCGGCACCAAATCGCTGACCAAGCGCCGGCGCAAACGCCGCTAGTGCCGCCGGGCGAGATGTTCGGCCCGACAGATATGCGTAAAAAAGAAGGCCCGCGCGAAGCGGGCCTGAGTCAACAGGGAGGCATCACGAAATAGGGAGGATCGTGATGCCTCAATGTGTAAACAAACTTGCTAAATAATTCGTGAACGAATCCGCCCTACCGCGGAACAGCCCTCTCCCCGCCCAAATTATTATCTCGTCAAATCGGTAAACCGGATTTGCGCTTATGGCCACGGCGACTATTGTCACCGCAGGTTGGTATAAGCCCAGGCGGAGGATGAAATGGCCAAAACCAAAGTAGACAGCGTTCGATTGCAAAATTACGCCCAGGCCTACGGCCAGTCCGCCGCCTTGATGGCCGCCGTTGAACTCGGCCTATTCACGGCCGTTTCCAGCGGCGCGACGACAATAGAACAAATCGCCGGCCACATAGATATCCATCCGGTAAACGCCGAACGCCTGGCAACCATGCTGACCGCGATGGGGTTGCTGACGCTCAAGGGTGGTCATTATGCCAATGCTGCCGACGCAGATCGATTTCTCGTCGCCGACAGTCCTGCGTATGCCGGCCCGTGGATGCTGTTTACTAAGCCCGCGTGGAACGAGTGGGGCCGCCTGACCGAACACCTACGCAATCGCGAACTGAGCGTTCGGTCGGCCATCGAAACCTTTACGGTCGAAGAAGCACGACGCTACCACAAGGCAACCTATTCAATCGGCCTCGGCGCCGGCCGGCGGTTTAGCCGGCAAGTCGACCTCGCCGGCCGCCGCAAGATCCTCGATCTCGGCGGTGGTTCGGGTGCCTATTGCATCGCCGCGGCCAAGGCTTATCCCGATATTACGGCGACTGTATTCGACTTGCCGCCCGTGGTCGAAGTTGCGCGAGAATTCATCGCGGGAAACGGCGTCGCCGACAGGGTCGACGCCATAGCCGGAGACTTTACCGCGGATGCCTTTCCGACCGACGCCGACGTCGTGATCATGGCCAGCAATCTGCCGATGTACGGACCCGATATCATCCAATCGGTCATCGGCAAGGCCCACGACGCGTTGCTGCCGGGCGGCGAAATGCATTTGATCGGCGAGACCCTGAATGACGATCGCGCTGGCCCCATTGGCCCGGCCTATTGGGGATTGGGCCAAGCTGTCCAGGATTCGTTTGGCGTGGCTCACTCCGAAGCCGACTGCATTGGTTATTTCGAAACCGCCGGATTTGCCGACGTCGCCGTCGACGCCTTCGTCGAAGGTAGCCTCAGCCGAGTACACGGTGTGAAGGCCGGGTGAGCAAAGAGATCATGACCGGCGTCCGGCGACCGACCGGCTGAACCGTCGAAATCACCACCGGCAATGGCGTCGTCGCGGCGTCAAGCAATACTTAAAATTGCGGCCAATATGGCGACTTCGACCAATTGTTGGCCGGCGCCCAAAACATCTCCGGTCTGCCCGCCGAGTTTCCGGTTGGCAGCGAAACCGAGCCCCACAATGACCGCCGCGGCCGCGAGGAACGCGGCGACACCGGCCCAGAAGCCGACGGCGAGCAAGCCGATCGCGGCGGCCAATGCCGTTGTCGCCCATGTCAGCCGATCGTCGGCCCGTCCACTGCCGTGACTGAGTCCGTCCGCGCGGGCCGCCGGCACCCGGTTCATCAGCCAGACGACTGCGGCGCGCGATATCGCGCCGGCCGCCACCAACGCCGCTAGGACCTCTGCTGCGTCCTCAAGTCCGGCAAGCGTGCCGACACGCATCACCGTGACTAGGACAAGCGCAACCACGGCGTAATTGCCGGCACGGCTGTCATGCATAATGGCGAGCCGCGCCGATTGCGACGCGCCGCCGCCAAGGCCATCACAGAAGTCGCCGAGCCCGTCTTCATGCAATGCGCCGGTCGCCAAGACCTGGCTGGCTACGGCGAGAACAGCAGCCGGCAACGGCGGCAACCCGATCCAAAGGGCCAAGAAATACATCAGGCCGCCAACCAGCCCGACAAGCAGACCGACCAAGGGAAACCCTAGCACCGCCGTTGCCAGCGGTCGGTCGTCCGGCTGCCACTGCGCCGGCAGACGCCATCGGGTCAAAAACCGGGTGGCGATGGCAAAGTCCGAGAGCCACTGCCAAGGTCCGTCTTGCGACATGCTGCTTGTGCTCCGTTTTTTAGCTCGCCATTTCCAACGACTTTGGTTATAGGCCACAGGCCTCGAGCAAGCGAACAATAAGGGGAGCGACCGGCCGTGCAACTGTCCGACTTGAACCGTCTCTGCCGAGACCTGCCCAAGGCGGACCTCGACGCCGAGGCCGCCGCACGCGCGCGGGACGCGCAATTGACCAAGCCGGCCGGCGCTCTCGGGCGGTTGGAGGACATCGCCTGTTGGCTTGCCGCCTGGCAAGGCCGACATCCGCCGCAGGCCGACCGCCTGCATACGGTTGTTTTCGCGGCCAACCACGGCATCACCGCGCAGGGCGTATCCGCTTTTCCGGCTGAAGTGACCCACCAGATGGTTGCCAATTTCGAAGCCGGAGGCGCGGCCGTCAATCAACTTTGCGCGGCCACCGGCAGCACGCTCAGCGTCCACGCCTTCGATCTGGAGCAGCCAAGCGGTGATTTCACCGAAGGCCCGGCCCTGTCGGAACAAGCCCTCGTGGACGCGGTCACGCTCGGCTTGGGATCTGTACCAGCCGGCACCGATCTCATCGCTATCGGTGAAATGGGGATTGGCAACACCACGGTCGCCGCGGCCCTCGCCCACGCGCTTTTCGGGGGCAATGCCGCGGACTGGGTCGGTCCCGGTACCGGCGTCGATGACGCGGGACTCGAACGCAAGGCCACTGCCGTCAGCGCTGGCGTTGCCCGCCACAAGGCCCGTTTGGACGATCCCTGGCAGGTGCTGCGTTACCTCGGTGGCCAAGACGTCGCGGCAATGGTCGGCGCCATCATCGGCGCCCGGCAACATCGTGTACCGGTGCTGCTCGACGGCTATGTTTGTGGCGCTGCGGCAGCAATCTTGCACAGCCTCGACCCCGGCCTGCTGGATCACTGCCTGGCCGCCCACCGTTCGGCGGAGCCGGCCCACAAGGCCATGCTCGCCCGGCTCGGTAAGACGCCGCTCCTGGATTTCGGCATGCGCCTCGGCGAAGCCTCCGGTGCGGCGCTGGCCATGAACATCGTCCGGGCGGCCGCCGCCACCCATACCGGCATGGCAACCTTCGCCGAAGCCAGCGTCGCCACCAAGATCGAGCCGTGAAATAAGGTTTGACTTAAACCTTGCTTTAAGTCGTAGGCTTGCCTTCTTGCATTGTCCAAAGCATGGAGGTGCGTGATGGCACACCCGGATATTTCCAAATACTGCACCCTACCCGCCGCGGACCAGCCGCAACGGCTGAAAGACTGGCGGACGGTCAACGATCAGGCGCTTTTGCGCCGTGAACGCACGGCCCGTGGGGTCACGTTGTGTTATGCATCATCGGCCGATACGGAAGAAAAGCTGCGCGCCCTGGCCGAGGCCGAGACTGCCTGTTGCGGCGTCAGTGGGTTCACATTTGACGTCGACGCCGCAGGCGCTGGAGAAATCCATTTGAGAGTGGAAGCGCCGGCTTCGGTGTTGGCGACGCCGGAGGCCGCGGTGATCCTTTCCGTGCTGCAAAACCTCCAGCCACTCGATTGTGAGCCGTCGACATGATGATCGGTGACGCGGCCGACCGATTGGGCGTCGCCGCCTCGACGCTCCGCTATTACGAACAGATCGGCTTGATGCCGGAGATCCGGCGGGTTTCTGGTCGCCGGGACTACGGCAGCGACGACCTCAAACGGTTGGGCCTCATTCGCTTGGCGCAGAATGCCGGTTACTCGATCAGGGAAATTCAAACGCTGTTGCATGGCTTCTCCGGACCCACCCCGCCGTCGTCGCGATGGCGTGACGCGGCAGCGGGCAAAAGACAGCAACTGAACCGCCAAATCGATCAGGCCAGAGCCATGATCCGGGTTCTCGACACGCTGCTGGAGTGTGATTGCCCGACCCTTGATCATTGTGGCGATAGCTATCTGTTGGCCGACAAATCCAGCCACAGCACCTGACCCGCCGCGCAATAAGTCCATCTGTGAATAGCCGGCTTCAACCGGTACCATGGGCGCACGTGACTATCATGTGCTGCCGATTGGTGTATCCGTCATGAATTTCGTCGATCAAATTACACGTTTTGCCAAATTCAAGCCCGACGCACCGGCATTGGCCGATCGCCGCCGGACACTGACGTATCGCGACTTTTACGCAGCGATGACAACAGCGGAAGAGACGCTTCTCGGACACGGCGTGAAGGCGGGAGATCGTATCGGCCTGTCCTTTCGCAACGACATGAGCCATCTGATTCTAATCCTTGCCGCGGGCCGGATCGGTGTCGCGACACTGACCTTGGATTCTCGGTCGTCTGCCCATGAGGTTGCGCTTTACCGTGACATTGCCGGCCTGACGGCCATCGCCTGCGACCATGCGGTCGCGGATGTGGAAGCGATGCCGGCCGTACGGTTCGATGCGGCGCTGTTGGATCGCCCCGACCGCACTGCCGATTTTGGCCCGGCCCGCGCCCAGGGCGGCGACATGCTGTTCGTGATTAACCTGTCATCCGGCACCACCGGCCGGCCGAACCCAGCATTCACCACCCATCGCGTCTATTCCCATTCGCTGTGTTCGACGGCGGCCGCGTTCAGCCAACCAGTCGACAGACGATTCCTGTGCATGACCTCCTTCACGTTTTCCGCAACACGGAACCTCTGTTTGTTCGGGCTGCTCGGCGGCAGCGTCTTGCACCTATATCCGCCGTTGTTCAGTCCGGAAGAGCTGGTCGAAGAAATCCGCCGGCTCCGCATCAATTCCGCTTTCATGGTTCCGACAGTGATTCGCTGGCTGTTGACGTTGGAGACGTCGACGGACCAGCCATTGTTTCCCGATTTCAAACTATTGGTAATCGGTGGCGCGATGATGTCGGGGCGAGAAAAACGCCAGGCCGCAAAACAGCTGACACCGAACATTTTCGAGTTTTACGGTACCTCGGTGGTATCGAATCTCTCCATTCTGCTGCCGCATGAGATCGACGAAAAGGCCGACAGCGTCGGCCGGCCGGGTTTGCTGGCCGAAACAGAAGTCGTCGATGATGGCGGCCTACCGCTGCCGGCCGGGCAAACTGGACGTGTCCGCTGTGCCGCTCCGCGTTGGCCGGTCAATCCCGGTATCGAGTTGGATACACCCGCCGATCAGCCTCAACCACCGCGGAATATGGCCTGGTACTACCCCGGCGAAATCGGTTGTTTCGATGACGACGGCTATCTGTATCTGAAAAGCCGGGACTCCGACTTTATTATCCGCGCCGGGGCCAACGTTTATCCCGGCGAAATCGAGGAAGTTCTGATGAGCCACGACGCCGTTTTGGAGGCCGCGGTGGTCGGCCGGCCAGACACGGTACTCGGCGAAAGCGTCATCGCTTTCGTAACCACGGCGGCGCCGATTTCAATGGACGTGTTGCGGCGACATTGCCGCGAAATGCTGGTTGCCTATAAGCGGCCGGAGGAGATCATTGTTGTCGAATCCTTACCCAAAACTGCCGGCGGCAAAGTCCGCAAACATATTCTTAAAGAACGCTGGAACTAGGAACGTTTCCAGCGTTGGCTCACGGTTCGGGCGCGTCGATTAAAATCAGTTGAAACAAGGTTCGCGAACAGACAACATGCGCCCATGATCCCAACCGGGCGCCGCGCGTTGGCCGCCCGCCTAAGGAGACCGCCCATGCCAAGACCCAATCGCGGCGGCGCCGCGGCGAAGCGCCGCGGCCGGCCGACAGCGACGATCATGCAATCGCCGGCCGGCCAACGCCAAAACCCCTACCCGCCGGTCGAAATCATTTCGGCCGATCAGGTTGAGGCCATTCACAATGCGTCGCTCGACGTGTTGGAGCGGATCGGCGTCAATTTCCTGCTGGACGAGGCGCGCGAGATCTTAAGCGCCGCCGGGGCCGATATCAACGGCCAGCGCGTGCGTTTCGACCGCGCCTTGGTGGCGCAGCACATTAAATCGGTGCCGCCAGTTTTCACCCTGCACGGACGCAACCCGTCATGGCAGCGACGCTTTGGCAAGAACTACGTGAATTTCGGCTGTGTCGCGAGCCCGCCCCATGTGACGGATCTCGACCGCGGCCGCCGAACCGGCAATTTCGAGGATTACTGTAATCTTCTGCGCCTCGCACAAGCGCTCAACGTCTGCGACATCATCTCCGGCTATCCGGTTGAAGCGGTCGACATCGCGCCCGCGGTACGTCATCTCGAGACCTTGCGCGCCGCGGCCAAACTCACCGACAAGAACCTGTTCGGCTATTCGCTCGGCCGCCAGCGCATCCGAGACGCCATTGAAATCACGCGCCTGGCGCGTGGTATCGACGAGGCCACCTTGCTGCGCGAACCCAGCATGTTCACTGTGGTCAACGCCAATTCACCGTTGCAGTATGACGGGCCGATGCTGATCGGCGTGATCGAATGCGCCCGCATGAACCAACCGGTGATCTTCACGCCTTTTACGTTGGCCGGTGCCATGGCGCCGGTGACCATCGCCGGTGCCTTGGTCCAGCAAAACGCTGAAGCCTTGGCCGGTATCACCTTTGCGCAGATCGTGAACCCCGGCGCACCGGTGGTCTATGGTTCCTTCACCTCCAATGTCGACATGAAATCCGGTGCCCCGGCCTTCGGCACGCCGGAATACGCTAAGGCGACCTTGATCAGCGGACAATTGGCGCGCCGCTATGGCTTTCCGTTTCGAGCCTCCAACGCCAATGCATCGAACGCGCCGGACGTCCAGTCGGCCTACGAATCTATGATGTCGGTTTGGCCCTGTGTCCAAGCACACTGCAATTTCGTGGTGCATGGCCTCGGCTGGCTCGAGGGCGGTCTTACCGCGTCATACGAGAAAATGGTGATCGACGCCGAAATGTTGCAGATGATGGCGGCGTATCTTGAACCCATCGATCTCAGTGCCGACGCTTTTGGCATCGACGCTATGGAAGAAGTCGGCCCCGGCGGCCATTTCTTCGGCAGCGCCCATACGCTGGCACGGTATGAAACGGCGTTTTATGCGCCGATTATTTCAGACTGGCGGAATTTCGAGACCTGGGCGGAAGCCGGCGCCGTCGACGCCACGGCACGCGCCCAGAAGGTCTACAAACAGCTTCTCGCCGAATTCCAGCCGCCGGCGATGGACCCGGCAACGGAAGAAGCCCTGGACGCCTTCGTCGATCGCCGAATTGCGGAAGGCGGCGCCGTCGGCGAATAGGACCGCGATTATTGCAACTATATGAGGGGCTCGAGGACAAAATTCTCGGGACTTCCCATCCAAGTTCAATCATGCTATTTTAACTAGAATTTTTGAACTTGAAGGGCAGAGAAATAAATGTCGGATGCTGTTGCCGCGGAGCAAATAGCGACGGAATTAAAACCGCCCCACAAGAAGCTAATCATTTGCATGGACGGGACGTGGAATGAACCGGAAGAAGCCTCAGAGTATTCCAAGTATAAGGAAGAACCGACCAACGTCGTTAAAATAGTGCGGGGTATTAAGCCCCGTGACGCGAACAACGTTGTCCAGATTGCCTACTATCACACTGGTGTCGGAACGGGTCCCGGACCATACGACAAGTGGATCGGTGGCGCCCTCGGTGTGGGTTTGTCGAGGGATGTTCGAGAAGCCTATCGGTTCATTGCCAACAACTACATCGACGGGGACCGACTTTACATCTTTGGATTTAGCCGTGGCGCCTTTGCGGCTCGTGCCTTGGCGGCGTTTATTGGATGCGTTGGCTTGCTGGACAAGAAACATTTGGCGTGGTTACCCGAAGCCTACAAAATCTATCGCACTCATCCCGATCAACGGGAGAACTCAAACGAGGAAAGGCTATTTAGGAAACTAAATATAAACCGCATTAAGGGCGTTCCTATTCACTTTGTCGGTGTCTGGGACACCGTCGGAGCCCTTGGCGCGCCTACGCCGATTTTGAAACGGCTAACCAAGAGATGGGTCGGGTTTCATGACACCAGCCTTGGTGTGGATGTAAAGCATGCATACCACGCACTCGCCGTCGATGAGCGCCGAAAACCATTCATGCCGGATTTGTGGACCGCACAGGCCCGTGAGGAACAGATCGTCGAACAAGTGTGGTTTGCCGGCGTTCATTCCAATATTGGCGGCGGCTACCAGAAGACAGTACTTTCGGACATTGCATTGAAATGGATGGTGGAGCGTGCCGCCGAGTGTGGTCTCGATTTCAAGAAACATCTCAGCGAACTAAATCCAAAGCCCATTGAGAAAGGTCGCGTAGAGAACTCGTTTTCATTTATTTACAAGGCGCTAGGCCCATACAATCGAGAGATTGGGAACAATCAGTTCGGCCGGCAAAGGAAGCAGCCAGGGGTGAACGAATGGGTACACTGGACCGCGCTCGAAGCGCTTACACTCGGGCATTCCATCGATTTCTCAAAGGGATCAAATGAAGAATATGGTCCGAAAAACCTTCGCCAAGCCCACAAAGATGGCCTGCCCGAGTGGAAGGAACATCAAAAAGGCCGCGTGTGGAATTACCAGAATAGGTAATCGCGTCGTCAATATAGTGACAAGAAACGCAGTGTGCACCGTCGTATTGGCCGCTGTGTTATTCGTGACTTCGTTCCAATCTATGGCGGAGGTGGTGATGAAAAATTGCCCTATAGATAGTGACCAGTTGCATGGTGGAACACCATGTCCTCGTCCCGGCGGCGCTGTACGCGATGTTACGGTGGACGCGCCGCAACAATTTTATTTCTGTAGCATTTGCAAAGATTGCTGGACAGGCGTTCGCCTTGAGGCCGGTGAGAGCTACCAAATCCGTATCGTCGGCGATCCGACTTCGTGGGCCGACGGTGGATGGAAAGCTGCATCCGCGACCGAGGCCATTGGCGGATGGACGTCGCTATCCGACATCCCTGGCACTGCATGGTGGGAGATTCTGGTAAAGGGCCCGTTCGTATGGTGGGGCGGCAAGAGTAAGCGTGTGCCAGAGGCAGGCTGGTTTCAAATTTTCTTTGCAATCCGGTCTGAAACAGGAACGGATACTGCGCCAGCTCGCCTCGAGCGATTGGAGCAAACATTCGATTCGCCGGTCAGAGGTGAGTTATATTTCTTCGTCAACGATCATCCAGACTACTACGAAAAGAATAATACGGGACGCATGTCCCTGGAAATTTCCTTGGTGCAAAATTAGCTTCTTCCCGCCACCGCTTTTGAGACTTCCGGGCGTAGGCCGAGGCACCTATTTGAGCACCTGCGCCAGACCGGCGATCACGAACACCACATGATCGGCGGTCGCCGCGATGCGCTGGTGCAGCAGGCCGGCATGATCGCGATAGCGGCGGGCCAAGGCGTTCATGGGAACGATTCCCTGACCGACTTCGTTGGAGACTAGGATTACCGGCCCTGCGAGTCCCTTCAGTGCCGTGACCAGTGACGCGATCTCCTGGTCCACGTCGCGGTCCGCCGCCATGATGTTCGACAGCCAAAGCGTCAGGCAGTCGACCAGCACCACGCGATCGGCGTGTGCTTCATGCTGCAGGCACGGCGCCAGCGCCAACGGCTCCTCGACCGTGCGCCAGCCGCCGCCGCGCTGGACCTGATGCTGGGCAATGCGTGCCGCCATTTCATCGTCACCCGCAACGGCCGTCGCCACATAGACACCGGTCCGCTCATAGCGCGCGGCCAAGGCCTCGGCGTGGCGGCTTTTGCCCGAGCGGGCGCCGCCGAGAATGAGACTTAAGCGCGGCAAGTCATTCATTCGCCGTCTCCGCCATCAATCAGATGCGCGAACGAACCCATGATACGGCCGCACCGGTGGCCGACGGCGCCAAGGTCCGTACCGATGGCGTCGCGGGCTCGAAACAGAGCCGGCGCGTCGGCATCGGTCGCCACAAGCGCGGCATAATGGAACTCATGGCCGCGATAATCTGACCCGGCGCTGCCGAGCGGGCCATCGGCGGTGGCCCGGAGCCGACGGTATCCGAGGGTCAAGCGCGGCGCCTGAAAGGAGGTTTCGATCGGCAGAAGGCCGGCCATCTCATGCGCCATGCCGTCACCATCGATGAGCCGGCGTCCCATCACCATGTACCCGCCGCACTCGCCGTAGATCACCGTGTCGGGTCGCGCCGCGGCCCGGCGCAGTCCGGACAGGAATGTCCGATTGGCTGCCAACCGTCCGGCATGCAACTCCGGATAGCCGCCCGGAAGATAGACCGCGTCGGCATCGGCTACCGGCGCCTCGTCCGCGAGCGGCGAAAACGGCAGGACAGTCGCTCCCGCGGCGTGCCAGTCCTCCAGGACATGGGGATAGGCGAAGGCAAAGGCCTGGTCCGACGCGATCGCCACACGTTGACCCAACCGCGCGATCGATGGCGCACCGCCGGACTGGGACTGTGGTGTCAGGTCCGGTGGCCGCGCTAGGGCGGCGAGACCGCGCAGATCGACAGCCTCGGCCAACAGCCTGCCGGCGGTATCGGCAAAACCGGCCAGATCGCTATGTTCCTGCGCCTGCACCAGGCCGAGATGCCGCGACGGCAAGGCAAGGCCGTCACAGCGCGGCACGCAGCCCAGTACCGGTACGCCAACCGATGCGATGGCTTGACGCACCATGTCTTCGTGCCGCGGGCTACCGACGCGGTTGAGGATTACACCGGCGACGGCAACGTCGGTGCGATAGCCGGCAAAGCCCTGGATCAGCGCGGCAGCGCTGGCCGCCTGAGCCCGCACGTCGACCACCAAGATCACCGGCAGCCGGTAGCGGGCGGCTATATCAGCGGTTGAGCCGGCGCCGTCGCCGGCGCCGTCGAACAGCCCCATGACACCTTCGCCAATGACCAGATCACTGCCACGGCCGGCATCCGCCATGAGCCGATCGAGGCGATGCGGCCGCATCGCCCAACCATCCAGATTGCGGCAGTGGCCGGCGCCGGCGGCGCCATGAAAGGCCGGGTCGATATAGTCGGGCCCGACTTTGAACGACCCAACAGTGCGGCCGGTTTTGCTGAAGGCGTTGATTAAGCCGAGGGTCACGGTCGTCTTGCCGCTGCCCGAGGCCGGCGCGGCAATCAGCAGGCACGGTGGCACACCGGTGCGCGCGCGTTCAGCCATTTCCGCCACCATAGGGTTCGTCGAGCGGCGCTGGTGAAAGCTGCCGACCGTCGAGGGCGCCCTGCCAATCCAATCCGGACCTGAGCCGCACCACGTCCCCCAACACGACAATGGCCGGTGGATCCACCGGATTAGCCTGCAAGTCGGTGACGCAATTGCCCAACGTAGTTTCCAATACGGTCTGTCCGGGCAACGTGGCGCTGGCGACGATGGCGACAGGCTCATCAGGCCGGCGGCCGGCACCGAGCAGCCGTTCGCGAATGCCCGGCAAGTGTTTCAACGCCATATACATGACCAGAACCGGCGAGCCGCGGCCGAGGGCGGCCCAATCTACTGTGTTCGGCACAGCGCCGGCGGCGTCATGACCGGTGACGAAGGTGACGGCGGCGTTGACCGCCCTGTGGGTGACCGGAATGCCGGCCCAACCAAGTCCGCCGATACCGGCGGAAACACCGGGAATGACGCGGAACGGGACCGCGGCCTCGACCAAGGCCAAGGCCTCCTCGCCGCCGCGGCCGAACACGAACGGGTCACCGCCTTTCAGCCGCAAGACACGCTTGCCGGCTTTGGCCAGGCTGATCAACCGGCGCGAAATGTCGGGCTGCTTCGGCGACGGCTTGCCGCCGCGCTTACCGGCATATTCAAGCGCCGCCGCGGCCGGCGCCAGGTCTAGAATCTCCTTGCCGACCAGGGCGTCATAGACCACCACATCGGCCTGGCGGAGCGCGTTGGCCGTATGCAGCGTGATCAGACCCGGATCGCCCGGCCCCGCCCCGGCAAGCCATACCCAGCCCGGCTCGAAGACCGGTAAATCGAAAGGCAAATCATTGACGTCCATGGCGTCTAAATAGCGCATGCGGTGCGGGCTGGCCACATCGCATCCGGCCGGTTAGTTTGGCGCGATGAACGACAAACCCGCCGGCCCGCTGCGCCGCGGCTGGACCACCGGCGCTTGTGCTACCGCCGCGACCCGTGCCGCCTATACGGCGCTGTTGACCGGCCGGTTTCCCGACCCGGTGACGATAACCCTGCCGCGCGGCCAGCAACCGGCCTTCGCCCTCACCCATGCCGAACTGGATGGCGGTCAGGCGACGGCGGCCATCATCAAGGATGCCGGCGACGATCCCGACGTCACCCACCTTGCAACGATCCAGGTAACGGTCCGTCACGGTGCACCAAAGACCGGCGTCCGCTTTCGGGCTGGACCCGGTGTCGGCACCGTGACCAGGGCCGGCCTGCCGCTTGATGTGGGCGAGCCGGCGATCAATCCCGTGCCCCGGCGCATGATGACCGAGACAATCGCCGACGTCGCCCATGCGGAAAACGCCGCCGGTGACGTCGAGATCGAAATTACGGTGCCCGGCGGCGAGGCCTTGGCAGAAAAAACCTGGAATCCCCGCCTCGGCATCGTCGGCGGCCTGTCGATTTTGGGCACCACCGGTATCGTCGTGCCGTTTTCCTGCTCGGCATGGATCCATGCGATCCACCGCGGTGTCGATGTCGCCCGTGCCGCCGGCCTCAGCCATGTTGCCGGCTGCACGGGCTCAACGTCGGAAGCCGCGGTTCGCCAGCTGCACCGCCTGCCGGAACTTGCCATGCTCGATATGGGCGATTTCGCCGGTGGCCTACTCAAATATCTCCGCAGCCATCCGGTCGAACGGCTCACCATCGGCGGCGGCTTCGCCAAGATTAGCAAATTGGCCGACGGCCACCTCGACCTCCATTCCGGGCGCAGCCAAGTCGACATGGCCGCCTTGAGCCGGCGGCTTCAGGCAATCGGCGCCGATGCCGCATTGGTCGGCCGGGCCGCCACCGCCAATACCGCGAAAGAAGTATTGGATATGGGCCTGTCCGCCGGTTTCGATCTTGCCGCGCCGGTGGCTGCCGACGCGCTTAAAACCATCGTAGCAACCTTGGGCACGGAGGCCGAAGTCGATGTAGTTATCACCGATCGCGCCGGCGCCGTATTGGCCCATGTCGAAAGCTAAGCAGCGCATCCTTTTGCTCGGAGGCACCGGCGAGGCACGCCGGCTTGCCGGCGATCTCGTCGATTGGCCGGACCTTACCGTGATATCTTCCCTCGCCGGCCGCACACGGAACGCCAAACGGCCGGCCGGCGAGGTTCGCATCGGCGGCTTCGGCGGCGCATCGGGATTGGCGCACTATCTGGAAGCGGCGGCGATCAGCGCGGTCATTGACGCAACCCATCCCTACGCCGCGGAAATCTCCGCCAATGCCGCACAAGCCTGTGCCGCAAGCGGCCGGCCTTTGGTGACGCTGCATCGGCCGCCCTGGGACAAACAGGCCGACGACCGCTGGATCGACGCCGCCGACACCGCCGCGGCGGCGCTGCTGGTGCCGAAATTAGGCGCCTGCGTTTTTCTAACATTAGGGCATAAGGATTTGGCGGCTTTCGCCGTCTGCACCGGTTGCCGATTTTTGATCCGTACCATCGAACCGCCGGAGGGTTTGCCGTGGGCCGACGCCGAAGTCATCGTCGGACGCGGGCCGTTCGACACGGCGGCGGAACGCGCGCTGATGGAGCGCCATGGCGTCACCGGGTTGGTTTCAAAGAACAGTGGCGGCGATGCAACCTACGGCAAGATCGTGGCGGCGCGACAGTTGGGCCTGCCAGTGGCGATGATCGCCCGACCACCGCGCGCCGGCGGCACCATCGTGCATACGGCGGAAGAAATCTTCAGTTGGCTTCGCGTTTTTTTGCGCGGTCGCCCGGCCTGAGCAAATGAACGTGTGCCGGATCGTAGAGCGCGCTCTCGCGAAATCGCCCGGCATCCAGGACCCGGCCGACCACAATCAGCGCGGTTCTGGTGATCTTTGCGGCCCGAACCTTCGCGCGAATGTCGCCGAGCGTGCCGAGCACGATCGCCTCGTCGGGCCAAGACGCGCGATAGACCACCGCCGCCGGGCAATCGACGCCGTAATGGGGAATAAGATCGGCAGTGACGGCCTTCAGATTGCGCACCGACAAATGGATGGCAAGGGTAGCGCCGGATCGCCCGAGTTCGGCAAGGCTTTCGCCGTCCGGCATCGCCGATGCCTTCATCGAGGTTCGGGTCAGGATTACCGTCTGGCTGATCTCCGGCAGGGTCAGTTCGCGGCCGAGGGCAGCCGCCGCGGCCGCAAAGGCCGGCACGCCAGGAGTGATGTCATAGCCGATGCCCAAGGCATCGAGGCGGCGCATTTGCTCGGCGATGGCGCCGTAAAGGCTTGGGTCGCCGGAATGCACGCGCGCGACATCCTGGCCGGCGGCATCGGCATTTTGCATCTCGGTGATAATGGCATCCAGGGTCATGGGCGCGGTATCGACGATACGGGCGCCGTCCGGGGTCCAGGCGACGACTTCCTTCGGCACCAAGGACCCGGCGTAGAGGCAGACCGGACAGGCCGCAATTAAGTCGCGGCCCCGCAGCGTGATCAAGTCGGCGGCACCCGGCCCGGCGCCAATAAAATGAACGGTCATTCCCCGCCCTCCGGTTCATCTGCGATACGGCCGCCGGCGCCGTAACCGCGCGGCGTATAGACCCACCGGGTGCCGGCGATATCGAGCGCCCGGGTCGTCGACGCGCCGACCAACACCACGGTCAGCATGTCGACCGCTTGCGGCGTCAGGTCCGCCAATGTCATGTAGCTGACGCATTCGCCTTCGCGCCCAAGGTTGCGCGCGACGATCACCGGCGTATCCGGGCCCCGCTCCCGCAACAGGATCTCGCGCGCCCGGGCCAATTGCCAATCGCGCCGCTTGGATACCGGATTGTAGAACGCAACCACGAAATCGGCCGTTGCCGCGGCTTCGATCCGGCGTTCGATCTGCGCCCAAGGGGTCAGTAAGTCGGACAATGAGATGGCGCAAAAATCATGGCCCAACGGCGCCCCGGCGCGCGCCGCCGCGGCCTGCAACGCGGAAATACCGGGTTCGATACGAACCTGAACCCGTCGCCAGTCCGGCCGATCCCAGCGATCGATCTGTTCGAACACGAGGGCCGCCATGGCGTAAATCCCCGGATCGCCCGACGACACCAGAACCACGCGGCGGCCCTGGGCGGCAAGATCCAGGGCATGCGCGACGCGGTCGGATTCCGCGCCGATCGGAAAATCGTGACGGCGGTCATCGGCGGACGGTGCCACCAAATCAAGATAGAGGCTGTAGCCCACGAGATCGTCTGCCTCTCCAATCAGGCGACTGACCGCGCCGGTCATCCAGTCGGCGGCGCCGGGACCGGTGCCGACAACCGCAAGCCGGCCCTGTGGGTGGCCGGCGGTGGCCAACGGCTGCCGGTTCGCCGACCGGGCAATGGCGCAAGTTGCCCGCGCCGATTTCCGTTTGGCCAGGATCAACGCACCGTCCGACCCGACGGCAGCCAGAGCCGCGCCTTCGGCGACGCCATGGCAACCGACCTCGCGAAACACCACGTCCGACGGCGTGGCCAAGCGCGGCGTTTCCTGTTCCAGCCGCTCAGCGGCGAAGAACCGGGCCTCGACACCCAGCAGATCAGCCAAATCGTGCAGCGCCGGCTCGTCCGCCTTTAGGTCAAGCGAATAGACGCCGCCAACGGCATCGACCGACAGGCCTTCCCCGGACAGGCACTCTTTGACCAAGCCGATCACTTCCGCCGGTTCGGTGCCGCGCTCGCAGCCCACGCCGACGGCGAGACAGGCGGGATGGTAGACCAAACGATCGCTGGCGCCCGTCAACGCCTGATCCGTCGCGACAGCCGTCAATGGCCCGGCATCGTCGGTCGGCAACGCGCTGTCTTCAAGCCAAGCCAGGCTCCCCTCCAGGCGAATTCGGGTGCCACTCATCGCCGCGGCCGCGAATGCCTTGTGATGTTCGGGATTGGCGAGCCGCCAGCCGGGCGGCGGCTCGTCGAGCGCCACGCCGAACACCGCATCACTGGCCGTGGTCGTGGCAACGAATGCGCCGAGCACTTCTCCGGCCGCCCGCGCCAAACGATTGCCGTCATGATGTCCGCCCAACAACGGCACCACCGCCGAACCGTCGGCGGCAACGGCAATGACCGGCGGCGCCGCCTGCTTGTCGGTCAAGCACGACGCTAGCGCCCGGATCAGAATGCCACTGGCACAGACGCCAATGATCGCAGTGCCGTCGGCATACAGCGCCCGAATGTGAGACCCCGGATCGTCGAATGTGTGTGCCACAGCCGGCAAACGGCGGCGCAGGCCATGCAGCTCGGCGTTGGGCAAGGCGGTGACCAAGGCCTCCGCGGTTTGGTGCCCCACCGCGCTCAATGCAATCACCGCGACCGGCCGCGTCATCGCCAGGCCTCGCCGCGTCGGTGCACCAGTATCATGGAAAAATACGGTACCCGGTCGGCCGCCACGTCGGCCAACGGCAATACCGCCTGGTCCGCCATCGTTGCATGTTCGACATAACGGCTACGGTCCAACAGGCCGAGCCGGTCCAGAACGCGGCGGACTTTTGGAAAGTGCCGCCCGATCTTCAGGATCGCGGCGGCATCGGTTTGGCCGAGCCGACGCTCCAGGTCGTCTTCAGGCAGTGGCGCCGGTATCAAGGTCAACACATCGTTGCGCGCCACCAACGGCGCGCCTAGCACCGCGGCGCATGCATTGAGCGAGGAGACCCCCGGTACGACCTCGACCGGAAAGCGCTCCAGCATGCGGCCGAACAAATACATGAAGGAGCCGTAGAGGAACGGGTCGCCTTCGCAAAGCACGACCACATCGCGGCCGGCATCCAAATGCGTGGCCAGCTCCTCGGCGGCACGGTCATAGACCTCCTGCGCCGGAAACCGCTCGGCCGTGATCGGCATACGGATAACGATTTCAATCTGGGAGCCGTCAATGTGCGGCGCCACGATCCGTCGCGCCAAGCTGTCGCCCTGTTCCGGCGCCGGATAGGCGATCACCGGCGCACTAGTCAACAGCCGCCACGCCTTGAGCGTGATCAAATCCGGATCGCCGGGGCCGACACCGATGCCGTAAAGCCGGCCGGTCATGATTTCACTGCTACCAATTGCGTGACGCTCATCATCGGTCGCCAGCCGAGCCGCTCGCCGACCGGTTCCGCGCGGCTGACACTAACGCGTTTCATATCGCCGCCAATTTCGTCATGCCAGCGATAGAGCACGCTTTCGCCATCGACGGTGACGGCGTTGGCGACCAGGCGTCCGGCCGCAGCCAAACGCGGCCAACAGGCCTCCAACATGCCGGGAGCGGTCAAGCCGCCGCCGACAAAGATGGCGTCCGGTGCCGGAAGGTCAGCAAGCGCCGCCGGCGCGCGGCCGTCCTTGATGACCAACCCCGGGGTACCAAGGGCGCTGGCGTTGGCAGCGATCCTGCGCCGCCGTTCGGCATCGCATTCGATGGCGATCGCCCGATTGCGCCGATCCGCTCGCAGCCATTCGATGGCCACCGAACCAGCACCCGCGCCGACGTCCCACAACAGTTGCCCCGGCGCCGGCGCCAGCGCCGCCAAGGTAATCGCCCGGACTTCCTGTTTGGTCATCTGGCCGTCATGCTCGAAGGCGGTGTCCGGCAGGCCAGGCAGCCGCGACGGCGCCCGTTGGCCCGGCGCCAGCCGGCAATCGACGGCGATGGTGTTGAAATCGGCGACGACGGTAGTTGGCCGCCAATCCGCGGCGATGCAATCAAGCCGTGCCTCGTCTGATCCACCCATATGCGCCAGTACGGTCATTGGACTGGGACCGAAGCCCTGGCGCTTCAGCAGCTCGGCGACGGCGGCCGGCGTTGCGCGATCATGGCTCAACAGAAGCAGCCGGGCACCCGGCTGCAGGCTCGGCACCAAGCTTTCCAATGGCCGGCCATGCAGTGTCAGCATCTCGGTCTCGGCTTGGGCCCAGCCGAGCCGCGCGGCGGCCAAGGCAAAAGCCGACGGCGCCGGGATGATGGTCATTTCTTCGGCCGGCACCCTGCGCCCGAGGGTCACGCCGACGCCGTAGAATTGCGGGTTGCCGGTGGCGAGAACGCAGACCGCCTGGCCGCGCCGGGCAACAATCTCATCGACCAACTTGGCCAAGGGCGACGGCCAGGTCAGGCGCTCGCGGCCGTCGTCGGGCAGCATCGCCAGATGCCGGTCGCCGCCGATCAAGACCGTGGCGTCATCAACCAAGGCGCGGGCGACGGCGCCGAGACCGGCCAAACCGTCCTCGCCGATACCGACGATGCTGAGCCATCTGCTCACGATGATTCCGCCATTGCCACGGCGTTCACCGCCGCGGCAGCCAAGGCACTGCCGCCGATGCGGCCACGCAGGGTCAGATAGGGCACGCCCAGGCCCGAAGCGATCAGCGCTTCCTTCGATTCGGCAGCGCCGACGAAGCCGACCGGAAAACCGAGGATCGCCGCCGGCCGCGGAGCGCCGGCCTGCAACCGCTCCAACAGGCGGAACAGCGCCGTCGGCGCATTGCCAATGGCGACGACCGCGCCGGCCAAATCCGCATCCCAAAGATCGACCGCCGCCGCCGACCGGGTCGTGTGCGCGGCGCTCGCGCGCTCCGCCAATCCCGACGCATCGAGACGGCAGATCACCGCATTGTCCGCCGGCAAGCGCGTCCGAATAATTCCGGCGCCGACCATGGTGGCATCGACCAAGACAGGCCGGCCCGCCGATAGCGCTGACTGCGCAGCGTCGACTACGTCGCCCTGCCAGGCAAGATCAGCAGCAATTTCCGGCATGCCGCAAGCATGGACCAGACGGACGGCGACCGGCTCCAAGTCCGCCGGAATCCGCACCAAGTCGCTTTCCGAACGCACCGTTGCAAAAGACCGGCGATAGATTTCCGCCGGATCTTTGAGATAGTCGATCATCCGCGCTCCCGCGGCGGCCGTTCCGTTTTATCCATGCTCGTAGGTCCCAAGGGATGATCGGCATGGGCATAGGGCGGATGGTGATGATGGGGCTCGCCTTCGCCGTGATCATGATGATGGTGGCCATCATTGTCGCCATCCACGCCGGCGCCCTCGACGTGGTGATGGTGGCTTTCCTGGGGCTGGCCCACGTCTGCCTCGAAACCCAGCACTTGTTCGCGGTACTTGCACATTTGGCAGTTCATATTATTGGTGCCGTCGAGAATTTCGGCGATCCGGCTCTCGACGGTTTCGAGTACCAGCGGATGATCGTTCAAGTACGGCGCCTTGATGAATTCGATGCCGGGATGGCGTGCCGCGACCTGGTCGGTGTAGTGGTAGATCCGTTCCACCAAAATGCCGGTGAACAGGAAATACGGGAACACGACGATGCGCCGATAGCCGAGTTTTGCGGCATGCTCGAGCGCCGGCTCGACCAAGGGAAAGGTTACGCCCGAATAGGCGGTTTCGGCCCAGCCGAGCCCCAAGCCTTCCCACAACATGCGCGTGACCTTGGCAACGTTGGAATTGGCATCCGGATCAGAAGCGCCCCGGCCAACCACAACCAGCAAGGTTTCGTGCAGCGGCACCTCGCCGCCGGCGGCGTCGATGGCTTCGCGCACGCGATCGCCAGCCGCCCTGATCATTTTCAAATCGATGGCGAGCTCGCGGCCGTAGTCGATATTCAACCCGTCATGATGCGCTTGGTAGGTGTTCAACACCGACGGGATGTCGTTTTTCGCATGACCGGCGGCAAACAACATGCCGGGGACCGCCAGGATGCGCCGGCAGCCTGCGGCGCGCAGTTTATCCAGTCCTTCTCGGATGATCGGCCTGGCAAATTCCAGATAGCCATACTCGACTTCGAAATCGGTCAAGCGGCCCTTGAGATACAGGGCCAGATCGCCGAATTCCTGCACCGCACCGGCATCCCGGCTGCCGTGCCCACACAACATCACACCAACTTTTTCCGCCATTCTTTTTGCCTCCTCCGCAGTCGGGCGAACATGGCGCAGTGCCGCCGCTATCTCAAGCGGCAAATTCAGTGAAACGCCGGTTGATCTTGACCACTGGCGATCCCGGACGGAAGGTGTCGCGATGTTGACTGACGGGCTGGCAGAGCTGGGTGGATGGAGCGTCGCGGTACTGGTTGCGGCCGCGCTCTTGCTCGACCGGTTGATCGGCGACCCGCCGCGGCTCTATCGCGCTCTGCCCCATCCGGTCGCGGCAATGGGCGGCCTGGTCGCATATTTGGACCGGCGGTTGAACCGCTCGACAGACTCAGCCGTCAAGCGTCGGCGCGCCGGCGCCGCCGTTGCTGTTCTGGTCGTTGCTTTTGCTGCAACAGCCGGTCTGATGATCCACGGTCTGGTTGCCATGCTGCCGACGCCGTGGGCCTTGTCGATCGAGGCCGTTCTGGCATCGACCTTGTTCGCCCACCGCGGCCTGCGCGACCATGTCCGTGCCGTCGGCCGCGCCCTGGCCCAAAGCCTCGGCGAAGCGCGGCTCGCGGTCGCCTGCATCGTTGGCCGCGATCCCGCCAGCCTTGATCGGGCCGGCGTCGCCCGCGCCGCCATAGAAAGCCTGGCTGAAAACTTCTCCGACGGCGTCGTCGCACCAGCGTTTTGGTACTTGCTCCTCGGCCTGCCGGGCCTCTGCGCGTACAAGGCGATCAACACCTTGGACAGCATGATCGGCCACCGCACGCCGCGCCACCAGGACTTCGGCCGCTTCGCCGCCCGCTTGGATGATCTCGCCAATTGGCTGCCGGCGCGCCTCAGCGGCCTGGTGTTCGTCGCCGCGGCGGCTCTGACCGACGGCCGGGCGGCGCGACGGGCTTGGCGGGGCATGCGACGCGACGCGCCGAAACACCGCTCGCCCAACGCCGGCTGGCAGGAAGCCGCGGTCGCCGGCGCCCTCGGCCTCGCCCTGGCCGGACCGCGCCGCTACGCCGATCGCACGATCGACGACCATTGGATGGGCGACGGCCGCCGCGACGCCGACACCGACGATATCGCCGCGGCGTTGGCATTGCTGAATCGCGCCTGGTGGCTGCTGTTTGGCACTGTTGTGTTGATCGCCATTATTCTTCCCGCCAGCCTTTGAAGGCACTGTCGCGAAGCGGCTGGATCAGATAGTCAAGCGGCGTTCGCCGGCCGGTCTTGATCGCGACATCGGCGGGCATGCCCGGCATCAGGTGATCGTCCCCTAAGCGCGCGACCTCTTGCTCCGGCACCTCGATCCGGACCTCAAAATAATCGCTGCCGCTGACCGGATCTCGGGCGACATCCGCCGCCAGATAGGTGACGCGGCCGTTCAACACCGGTGTCGTGCGCTGCGGCAAGCCGGTCAAGCGGATGTCGGCGATCTGGCCGATCGACAAATTGTCGACGTCGCGCGGCTGGACCCGGGCTTCGATCACCAGACTATCCTGCGTCGGCACCAATTCCAGCACCGTTTCACCGGGCCGCAGAACGGCGCCAACCGCATGGACCTGCCGGCCGACAACGACACCGTCTTCCGGCGCACGAATGACCGATTCCCGGAGCACAAACGTGGCCGCCCGCAAACGCGAAGATACTTGGTATTTTCGCGCCCGCGTATCCCGGAGTTCCGATTCCACTTTCTCCCGGAAGTCGTTCCGGATCTGCAGCGCCTGCATTTCCGCATCGCCTTTGATTTTGCGCGCCCGGGCAATTTGCGCCGCCAAGGTACCGAACCGCGCTTCCAGGGCGGCGTCTTGACGGCGCAGCCGCAGGACTTGGCTGAGCACCGTCAGTTTTTTGTCGAACAGTCGGCCTTTGACTGCCAGCTCTTCGCGAATGACCGCCTGCTCCTGTCGCCGCGCTCGGACCTCGGCTTGGAAACCGGCAATTTCGTCACGCGTATGCACCGCCCGCTGGTTGGCGATGGCGATCGCCCCGTCGCGATTCTGTCGCCGGGCATGGAACAATCCCGATTGACCCCCAAGGATCTGCGCGATCGTTGCGGAGCCACGGCGGCTCAGCATATCTTGCGGAAACAGAACCTGGTCGGCGCCGCTTTGCTCGGCCAGCAAACGGGCCTCGAGCGCCTGGCCAAAGTCCAATTGCTGTTGCAGGATTTCAACCTCGGCCTCGGCCTCCGTGGTATCGAGCCGAACCAGAACCTGCCCGGCCCGAACCTTGTCGCCGTCACCGACCAGAATTTCGCGAACGATACCGCCGCGTCGATGCTGGATCGCCTTGACGTTGCTGTCGACAACGACGCGTCCGGAACTGATGACCGCGGTGGCGAGTTCCGCCAAAGCAGCCCAGGCACCGAACCCGGTCAACAGGATGGCCACGGTGATAATTCCGGCGAGCACGATCGGTCCGATGTCGACCAATAACTTCGGAGATTGGACTAACGCTCCGAGCGGGTCGTGGTTGTCGCCAATCGGCCAGGTTTGTGTTGTATTCTTAGGTGTTTCAAGAGATTTTTTCATCTTACCGCTGAGCCTCCTTCACGGGCGCGTGCCCGGTCGCGGGCACTGGGGGACGGATGGGTGTAGCCGCACGCGTCAGCCGCGGCAGGACGTCGTCGCGCGAGCCGAACAGATCCACCTCACCACCGCGCAAGACCAACAGCTTGTCGACCGAACGCAGGATGCTGGGCCGGTGCGCGATGACGATGGTGGTGGTGCCCCTGGCCTTGAGGTCGGCCAAGGCATCGGACAAGGCATGTTCGCCCTGGGGGTCGAGATTGGCATTTGGTTCGTCCAGGACGACCAGCGCCGGATCACGGAACAGCGCCCGCGCCAACCCGATCCGTTGACGCTCACCGCCGGAAAGCGCGCTGCCGCCGATACCAACCGGCGTGTCATAGCCGTCGGACAAGCCCAGGATCATATCGTGGGCGCCGGCGCGCTCTGCCGCGGTCAGAATCTCTTCGGATGTGGCATCCTGAAAGCGGCTGATGTTTTCCGCCACAGTGCCGTCAAACAGCTCCACATCCTGCGGCAAGTAACCAAGATAGCGTCCCAACGTGGCGCCATCCCATTGCCGGATGTCGGCACCGTCGAGCCGCATGATGCCGGCCATCGGTTGGTAGACGCCGATCAACAGGCGCGCCAGGGTCGACTTGCCGGCGCCGCTCGGACCGATGATGCCGAGGCTGTCGCCAGGGGCCAGGTCGAAGCCCACGTTCTTGATGATTGGACGGCTGTGGCCAGGCGGTGCCGCGAAGACGGATTCGGCCGTCAACCGGCCCACCGGCCGCGGAAAGATCAGGTCCCGCGCCCGGTCCGGTTTGCCGGTCCGCGCGTCGGACACCAAACGGCGGTAGGCGGCCCGAGCCAGCACCACGTTTCGCCAGTTGGCGATGGCCATTTCGACCGGCGCCAAGGAGCGCACCATCAAGATCGAAGCGGCAATCATGACGCCGGGCGAAATGATCTGCTGGATCGCCAAATAGGCGCCCCAGGCCAGCATCGCCACTTGCAGGGTCGGGCGCACGAACTTGGCAACGGCCAGAAAACCGGCTGTCAGATCTGCTGCCCGGGCCTGGGCCGCCAGACTCTGATGGTGGTGGGCTTGCCACCGGGCGGTCAGCGCCGGCGCCATGCCGAGCGCATCGATGACGTCCGAATTGCGCAGCGCCCCTTCGCAGAAGCCGGTTGCGGCCGCGGCATGGCCGCCGGCCCCGCGCAACCGGTTGCGGGTCGCCAATTCACCGATCAATGCCACGGTGAACAAGATGGCAGCGCCGATAAGGGCGATCAGGCCGAGCGTCGGATGGACGGCGAACACGATGCCGAGGAAGATCGGTGCCCAGGGCATATCGATCAACGCGATCAGGCCGTTGCCGGCGATGAAGGCGCGCAAAGTTTCCAAGTCGGTGAGCGGTTGCATGCGCGCCCCGCCGCTGTCGGACGCGCTGATGACGCGGCCGAACAATGCGCCGCTCAGCCGCACGTCAAGGCGGGTGCCAAGCCGGACCAACAGGCGTTGGCGAACGAACTCCAGAAAGGCGGCGATCGACAACAGGCCGACAGCGAGCGCGGTGAGCAACACCAATGTGTGACCGCTGGCCGAAGTCAGCACGCGGTCGTAGACCTGCATCATGTAAAGCGGGCTAGTCAGCACCAAGATGTTGATGACGAAACTAAAGAACAACACCGTCGCCAGGGCGCGGCGCACCGGTTCCTTGATTGTCCGGGCCATATCGGGGTTCGATGATCGGTTGCGCATGACTGGATCTCCTTGTCGGCCCGCCGGTCCGAAGACCGGCAGGCACGATGACTTTGGTTCATGCCGCTTTTTGCAGCCGATAGAACCGAAACAGGTCGTTCTCGATGGGCAGGACTTCGAACTGGTCGAAACCGGCCCGTTCGCTGCAGTCTTGAACCGTGCTGATCCGGATTGCGGTGCCGATGCCTTCGGACGGTTGGTCGACCATGGCGACCGGCAGGCAATGACTGACGCTCCAGCCATACATCATGCGCTCCACGTCATCGCCGGGTGAGGTGAATTCCTCGGCCACCCGTTCGTCGACCACCAGCACCATGCCACCGGGGCTCAGCGCCTTGCGCATGGCAGCGAGCGCCCGCGTCGGCCGCGACATGTCGTGTAAGGATTCCAACACCATGATCAGGTCGAACGGCCCTTCTTCGGCCATGTCGTTGGCGTCGCAGTGACGGAACCGGGCGCGGCTGTCGCGGCTCAAGGCATGATCCCGGGCGGCGGCGATCGACGGCGCGTCGAGGTCGAAGCCGGTCACTTGCATGTCGGGATAGGCATCCGCCATCGCCATCGTCGACCAGCCCTCACCACAACCGACGTCGGCGATCTTTGCCGTGTTGGTCGAAGTTAGGCGAGCATGGAGATCCGGGATTGCCGGCAGCCATTCGGTGACCAGGTCGCTGGTGAAGGCCGGCCGGTTGATGCCGCCTTGGCCGCGGCGGAAATCGGCGCCGTAGCGTTCGTAAGCCACGCCCTCTCCGGTCTGGTATGCGGTGACCACATCGGGCAAGGCACCGGCGATGCCGACCAGCATTTCCGCGAACGGCGCGATATGGGCGCCATGATCTTCTTCGACCAGCACACCGATATGGGCAGCCGGCAGTTGAAACGCGCGCGTCGCCGCCGTGCCATCGTGATCGACAGCGACCAGAAAGCCGGCGACAGCCTGCTGTTCCAGCCATTCGCGGGCATAGCGCTTGGCGATGCCAGCGCAATCGGCCAGGCCGGCATCGGTCAACGGCCCATGATCGGCCAAGGCTTGATAAAGGCCCAAGCGCTTGCCGAGATAGACGCTGAACATTTCCAGGGACTGGATGGTGGATTGAAAAAGCCGCTCGGTAAGGGCGTCTTCGATGTTGATTGCCGTGTGGCACATGATCATTCTCCGGTGGGTTCGATGTTTCGATGGGAGTGAGCTTACAAACCGCGCGTCTCAACGCCGTCGCGGTGGGCGTTACAGGACCGGCCGGAAGCACCTGCGGGCGTGAAAAAAGCGTTACAAATGCCGAATTCGAAAAAAAAGAGGCCGCCCACCGCGTGCGCGGCGAACGGCCTGTCAAATCCGTCCCGGGCTATAGAACGAAGTCGCCGGCGTCGAACTGAAAGCCTAGATTGACCTTGACGTCGATGGTCATGTCCGCGACGGCATCGCCGGTGTTGTCGACACTTACGTTGTAATGTTCGTAGGCGGCGGAGCTGGATGTATTCTCAACCCAAACCGCGTTGGCTGAGGCGCCGCCGACGCTGAACAGGAAGGATTGAGCGCCGGGTTGGTTTGTGTCGGCGTCGATCGAAGAGATATCGATCCTGTCTTGTTCGCCGTCCCGAACGTTGAAATCCATGATGCTATCGGCATCGCCGGCGAATGTGGATTCCGAGACATCGAAATAGCGGAAGAGATCGTCACCTTGATTTCCCGTCAGTCGATCTCCACCGTCTCCGCCGGTCAAGTAATCCGCCCCCTCGCCGCCGTACATTCGATCACTACCGCCTTCGCCATCCATGATGTCGGTGCCGGCACCACCGGAAAGTATGTCGTAACCGTCGCCGCCGAACAGAAAGTCGGTGCTTTCACCACCATATAGGCGGTCACTGCCCTCGTCGCCAAACAGGCGGTCGACGCCGGCATCGCCAAAAATGCGATCGTCGCCGACATTGCCGTGAAACACGTCGTTGCCGTCATTGCCGTGGAGGTAGTCATTGCCAGCGCCGCCATGGGCGGTGTCATTGCCAGATCCGCCATGGGCCGAATCGTTGCCGGTTCCGCCCCAGATCTCATCGGCTTCGGTGCCACCGACGATGTAGTCGTCACCATTGCCGCCATCGAGAAAATCGGCACCGGCGCCACCGAACAGGCGATCATCCTGGTTGCCGCCGTGCAGCCTGTCGCGGCCGTCGGCACCCCACAGAAAGTCATAGCCGTCGTCGCCATTGAGGATGTCGTCGCCGGACCCGCCGTTCAGGACGTCGTTACCGCTGCCGCCATAGATCACGTCATTGGCAACGTTGCCGTCGAGTTTGTCGTTGCCTAGCCCGCCCTCCAATGTGTCGGCGCCCGAACCACCCTCGATTTCGTCATCGCCGTGATCGCCGTAAAGCCGATCGTTGCCGCTGCCGCCGTCGATGGTGTCGTTATGGAAGCCGCCTCTGACATGATCGTTGCCGGAGCCGGCACTGATGACGTCGTCCCCGCTGCCTCCGGTGACAACGTCATTGCCGCTTTGCCCATAAATCACGTCATGGCCGTCATTGCCATGCAGCCAATCGCCGTCCGCACCGCCAATGATCCGGTCATTGCCCAGATCGCCATGGATGGAATCCCGGCCTGACTCTCCGTAAATGGTGTCGTTGCCCCGACCGCCATGGACGATATCGCCGCCGGAACCGGCATTGATCCAATCCCGGCCGTCATCACCATAGATGCGATCGTTGCCGTTGCCACCGTGCAAGGTGTCATTGCCGTCACCGCCTTCGAGCTTGTCGTTGCCGGCGCCGCCAGAGAGATAGTCGTGGCCGTCGCCGCCCAAAGCCCAATCATGGCCGTCGTCGCCATAGAGGAAGTCGTTGTCGGCGCCGCCGCTGACCGTGTCGTCACCATCATTGCCGCGGAGCGTATCGTTGCCGGAACCGCCGTTGACGTAATCGTTGCCGGTGCCACCGTCGACGGTGTCGATGCCGTCGCCGGCGAATACCACATCGTTGCCACCCGAGGCATAGATGCTGTCGATGCCGCCAAAACCATAGATCACGTCCCGAACGTTCGTGCCATACAGGACGTTGTGGTGGTTGTTGCCATATATATAAGCCATTGTTTCGTTCCCATAACTAACAGCGTGAGTTGGATCGGGTGGTTGAACCCGGGTTGATAGCCTGTAAATGGCAGCAGGCAGTTACACAGCCGTATCGTCGAACGTGACAAAACCCCTGGATCGGTCGCCGCCCTGTGAAAAATGCGTTACAAATGCATTTGGGCGGAAAATTACGGACGGGATTGCCTCCGGCGATGGCGCGGTTCGAGTTGAGATTGATGGGCGGTGTTGACGCAATCCTTGACGGGCAGAGCGTGACCTTTCCAACCCGTCATTGCGCCTTTCTGCTTGCCTATCTGGTCTTGGCAAATGGCAGAGCCGTGCCCCGCGATCGTCTGGCGTCGCTGTTGTGGGCCGATCGTGCCGAGCGCGAAGCGCGCGGATCGCTCAGGCAGACGCTCTATCGGCTGCGCACCATGTTGGCGCCGATGGACCCGTCGCCGATCGTCAGCGACCAGCGGACTGTGTCCTTTGATATGCAGAATTGCTGGTGCGACGCCGTCGCATTCGAAGCAGCCGTCGCCGGCGACGCAGCGTCGCTTGCCGAAGCCTTCGCGCTCTACAAAGGCGACCTCTGCCAGGGCGCCGCGGCAGCGGGACCGGAATTCGAAGCCTGGTTGGCCGAGGAACAGGCGCGATTGCGCAGCCTCGCCATACAAGGCTTCCACCGTCTCGGTGCCGCGCAGGCGGAATCCCGCCAATTCGCCGACATGGCCGTCACCGCCCGGAAACTGATCGAGTTGGATCCGTTCGACGAACGATCCACCCGGCTCATGATGACGGCGAGCCTGCGCCGCGATCAGCGGAAAGCCGCGTTGGTGGCGTATAAAGACCTGGAGACGCGGCTTCGAGACGATCTTGGCATCGCCCCCGAAGCCGAAACGACGGCGTTGTTTCAGGCGATTCAAGACGGCAGCAACGCGGCACCACAGGCTGATCCGAGCGGGTCGCCGAAACCGGTGCCGATTGCCGACGAGCCACCGTTGGAGCAGGAAATACGGTTCTGTATTTCTCACGACAATATCCGCATCGCCTATGCGACGACGGGTAACGGCCCAGCAGTCGTCGAAACCGCGACCTGGATGAGCCATCTGGAATTCACCTGGAACTCACCGATCTGGAAACCGTTGATCGCCGAGTTTTCCAAGGATCACTATGTGGTTCGTCACGACCAACGCGCCAACGGCTTGTCCGACTGGGAGGTCGAGGATATCTCCTTCGAAGCCTGGGTCCGGGACTTGGAAACCGTGGTCGCGGCGACCAAGCTTGAGCGCTTTGCGCTATTCGGTTCCAGTCAAGGCTGCGCCGTTGCCATGGCCTACGCCGCACGCAATCCTGACCGTGTGACCCATTTGGTTTTGCAAGGCGGATTTGCCCGCGGCTGGCGAAAAGACTCGCCGGATGAATTGGTCCAGCAACAAGAAGCGATGATCACGCTGATCCGGCAAGGCTGGGGGCAAGCCACGCCGGCTTTTCGGGACATGTTCGCGCAACTGTTTTTTCCCGGCGCCGATGCCGACCAGGTCGAGTCGTTCAACACACTGACCCGCATCTCGACCTCGCCGGAGAACGCCGCCCGCATTTACAACGTCTTCGGCGATATCGATGTTGTTGACCTGTTGCCAGCAATCACCACGCCGACCCTGGTGTTTCACTCCCGCGACGACGCAACAGTGCCGTTGGAAGGCGGCAGAGAGATCGCCAGTCTCATTCCCGATGCGCGTTTCATTCCGCTGGAAGGCAGCAATCACATCATCCTGAAGCAAGACCCGGATTGGCCGCGTTTTGTCGAAGAGATCAACAAATTTTTGCGAACCTGACCGATTTTACAGGGCGACGGCCAGTAGCCGGTCGAGATCGAGGTGGCTTTCAAGATGCTCGGCCAAGCGATCAAGGACGCCGTCGATTGTCCGGTCATAGCCGAAGGCGGCGTCGCCGCCGCCGCCAAGCCGCCCGAGCCAGGCGGCGCGAAAGCCGTCGGCGGCAAACAGACCATGCAGATAACAGCCGGCGACCCGGCCGTTGGCGCTGACCGCCCCGTCCGGCTGGCCGGCCAAGGTCAGCATCGGGCGGGCGCAATCCGGCCCCTCGCTCCGGCCAATATGGATCTCGTAACCACGGACCGGCTCGCCGGTGGCCCTTTCGGTTCCGGCCACGGCGGTCAGCGTCTTGTCGCCGCCGAGCCGGGTGGTGACGTCGAGCAGGCCAAGGCCGTCGGCGACGCCCGACGGGCCTTCGATGCCGTCGGGGTCCTCGACCCGGCGTCCAAGCATCTGATAGCCGCCGCAAATGCCGAGGATGGCGCCGCCGCGGCGGTGATGCGCGATCAGGTCAATATCCCAGCCCTGGTCCCGCACATAGGCCAAGTCACCAAGCGTTGACTTGCTGCCCGGCAGAATGACCGCGTCGGCGTCTCCGGGCAGCGCCCGGCCGCCGGGCACCATCTCGAGCCGGACCCCGGGCTCCGCCGCCAACGGGTCGAAGTCGTCGAAATTGGCGATCCGTGACAGCACCGGTACGGCGATCTTTACGGTCCGTGCGGGCGCCCGATCCGGGATCCGGGGCTCTGACAACGCCAACGCGTCTTCGGCCGGCAGCAGCCCAGCATCCGGAAACCGCGGTACCAGTCCGAAGCCCGGCAACCCCGTGCGCTGCTCGATCATGGTCATGCCTTCGGCGAACAACGTCGGGTCGCCGCGGAATTTGTTGACGATGAAGCCGGCCAATCGGTCGCGATCGGTGTCATCGAGCACAGCCTGCGTACCAACGATTTGCGCGATCACACCACCGCGTTCGATATCGCCGATCAGGACCACCGGGAGATCGGCCGCGTCAGCGAAGCCCATGTTGGCGATGTCGCCGGCCCGCAAGTTGATCTCGGCCGGGCTGCCGGCGCCCTCGACCAGGATCAAATCTGCACGATCCGCCAGTCGGCGGAAGCTCTCCATCGCGACGCCGAGAAATTGCGGCTTCAGTCCGTGATAGTCCCGTGCCGCGGCATTGCCCCAAAGCCGGCCCGCCAACACCACTTGCGCGCCTTTATCGGTCTGCGGTTTCAACAGGACCGGGTTCATGTCGACGGAAGGCTCGACACCGGCGGCCCGGGCCTGCAGCGCCTGGGCTCGGCCGATCTCACCGCCGTCGGAGGTGACCGCCGCGTTGTTGGACATGTTCTGCGACTTGAACGGCAACACACTAAGGCCACGCCTTCGATAGGCCCGGCACAGGCCGGCAACCAGCAAGGATTTGCCGACGTCAGATCCGGTGCCTTGGAACATCAACCCCCGGGCCGGCATGACGGCCTCAGAACTCGATGCCTTTTTGCGCTTTCACGCCTTGGCTGCGGAACGGATGCTTGATCTCGGTCATCTCGGTCACCAGATCAGCGGCCTCGATCAACTCGGGCTTGGCGTTGCGGCCGGTGACCACTACGTGCAGCCGCTCCGGCTTGTCGGTCAGCTCCGCGATGACCTCGTCCAACGGCAGGTAGTCGTAGCGCAGCACAATATTAAGCTCGTCGAGGATCACCATGTCATAGACCGGCGGGTCCTTACGCGCCGCCGCAATCATCTCTTTGGAGACCGCCCAGGCGGATTCCGCCGCACGGATATCCCGGGCGCGGTCCTGGGTTTCCCAGGTGAAGCCCTCACCCATGGTGCGGATGGTGACCTGGTCGGGGAAGGCTTCGAGCACGACGCGCTCACCGGTCTCCCATTTGCCTTTGACGTATTGCACCACACCGATTTTCAGGCCATTGCCGATGGCCCGAGCCGCCAGGCCGAACGCGGCCGTCGATTTGCCCTTACCCTTGCCCGTATGGACGATCAGCAGGCCTTTCTCGAGGGTCTTGGTGGCCAGCATTTTGTCGCGCGCCGCCTTGCGCTTGGCGGACTTCTCGTTGGCGCGCAGATTGACCGCATCCTCGCTCAAGCCTTCGGTGTTTTTGACTTTCATGCCGTCCCGCTCCCGCTCATCAGCTCCACCAAGTGATCATAGGCTTTGTTCGACCGCGGCCGCCATAGCCCGCGACTCTGGGCCTCCAACAGCCGCTCGGCGATTTCCTGGAGTGCGGCCGGATTGTTTTCCGAAAGAAATGCGCGAACGTCCGGATCGTCGAGATAGGCATCGTAGACCAAGTCGAAATGGTGGTCCCGCACGGCGCCGGTGGTCGCCGCGAAGGCGAACAAATAATCGACGGTCGCCGCCATTTCGAAGGCGCCTTTGTAGCCATGACGCATCACGCCAGCGATCCATTTTGGGTTGACCACGCGGGCACGGACGGTGCGCGCGATCTCTTCCTCGAGCGCCAGGACCCGCGGCCGCTCCGGCCGTGAATGATCGTTGTGGTAAATATCCGGCCGCCGCCCACGGGCGAGATGCACGGCGGCGGTCATACCGCCTTCGAACTGATAATAGTCATCGGAATCGAGCAGATCATGCTCACGGTTGTCCTGGTTATGGACGACCGCTTCGACCGACGCCAACTGCCGCTCGAACAATCGGTGTTCCGGCTGGCCGGCGCTGCCGGCGCCATAGGCATAGCCGCCCCAAGCGATATAGGCGCGTGCCAGATCGGCTTCCGTCTGCCAACCACGCTCGTCGATCAAGGCCTGCAAACCGGCGCCATAGGCCCCCGGCTTCGAGCCGAAGATCCGGTGGCCGGCACGGCTTTTTGCCGCCGCCGGATCAACACCCTCCGCGGCCAGTCGCGCCGCCTGATCACGCACCGAGGCGGCAAGCGGATTGACGCTTTCGGGTTCATCAAGGGCGGCGACCGCTTGGACGGCGGAATCAAACAAGTCGATTTGCGCCGGAAAGGCGTCTCGGAAAAATCCGGAAATGCGCAACACCACGTCAACCCGGGGCCGGTCCAAGATGTCCGCCGGCAAGATCTCGAAGCTAGTGACCCGGCCCGAGGCCGTGTCCCAAACCGGCCGCACGCCGATCAGCGCCAACGCCTGGGCGATGTCATCGCCGCCTGTCCGCATGTTGGACGTGCCCCAGGCCGAGAGCGCCATACGCCGCGGCCAAGCGCCATTGTCTTGGCGGTAGCGGTCGATCAACAGGCCGGCTGATTTCCAGCCCAGCAGCCAGGCCGCCGCGGTCGGCACCGTGCGGCTGTCGACGGAGTAGAAATTCCGGCCCGTCGGCAAGACGTCGAGGCGGCCGCGGGTCGGCGCGCCGGAAGCGCCGGGATCGACAAAGCCGCCATCGAACGCCGTAAGAATACCGGCCAATTCCGCGGTGCCGCTGCCGAGCACGGCCGGGCGCACACGGGTATCCAATTCTTCCAGTACGGCACGGGTTGCCGTCCAGTCATCAGCCGGCGCGGCCGCTTCGTCAACCAGCATCGCGGCCAAGAGCTCGAGCCGTTCGAGGGTATCGCCTTGGCTGCGCCAGGTCTCCGCGGATATTGCCGCCAGCATCGACGGCCGCGGTCCGGCCCAAGGCGTCGCCGGAACGCAATCAAGCGGATCGAATGATGGCCCGCTTAGTCCAAGGTCGGCGGCCAGCGCGCGAATGAGGGAAGCATCGCCGGCCGTGCTGCCAGCCCGCGGAACCCGGAGCAACGCCACCAGCAGATCGGTCAGTTGTCGGCCCGCCGGCGGCGTACCGAATATATGCAGGCCGTCGCGGATCTGCAGCTCCTTCAACTCGCAGAGATAATTGTCGAGTTTGCCGAGCGCGGTTCCGGCATCATCGGCGGCGGCGATGCCGCAATCGGCGTTCAAGCCGATATCGGCGGACAAGGTCAGAATGTCATCGCGCAAGACCGCCATCCGCCGAGGATCGACACCGGCCGCCTGGTAGAATTCATCGACCAGCATTTCGAGGCGCGCCAGCGGCCCGTAGGTCTCGGCCCGGGTCAAGGGCGGCGTCAGATGGTCGATGATCACCGCCTGGGCCCGGCGCTTGGCCTGGGTGCCCTCGCCCGGATCGTTGACGATAAACGGATAGATGTGCGGCACCGGGCCGAGGATGGCCTCCGGATAACAAGCGGCGGTCAAGGCAACCGACTTGCCGGGCAACCATTCCAAATTGCCGTGTTTTCCCATATGGACGATGGCATCGGCGTCATAGTCTTGGCGCAGCCAGGCGTAGAAAGCGATATAGCCGTGCGGCGGCACCAGATCCGGGTCGTGATAGCTCGCTGACGGATCGATGTTATAGCCGCGCGCCGGTTGCAGCCCGACCACCACCTGGCCAACCCGAAACAGCGCCAACCGAAACACGGTATCGACGCAAAAAGGATCGTCTTCCGGTTTGCCCCAGCGCTCGGTCACCTGCGTCCGGAGATCGGCCGGCAACGTCGCAAAAAACGCCTGATAACGGCTGAGCGGGTAATCGATGCCGCCGGATTTGTTCTCCCGGGCGGTCAAGTCATTGGTCGGCCCGGCAAGGACGCGGTCTATCACCGCCTGGCCGGTCCGCGGCTGGTCGGCAATGCCGTAGCCCGCATCGGCCATGGCCGTTAGCAGCCGCGCCAAAGACTCTGGCGTGTCAAGGCCGACACCGTTGCCGAGCCGGCCATCGCGGTTTGGATAGTTCGCCAGTATTAGCGCGACCCGCCGCTTAGCCACCGGCGCGCGCCGGAGCCGGACCCAGCGGGCCGCCATCTGCGCCACGAAACCGACACGATTGGTCACTGGCTGGTGACCTACGACCGAACATTCCGCCCGTGCCGCATAACGGCTTTCGCCCTTGAACGAAATCGCCCGCGACCCGAGCCGGCCGTCGACCTCCGGCAAGGCGACATTCATGGCGATATCGCGGGCGGTCAGGCCAGTCGGACTGGCGCGCCAGGCCGCTTCGTTATTGCCGGCCAGGATCAGTTGAATGACCGGCGCGCCCGACGACCCGAACGGCGTCTCGCGCATGGCCTGACCGGGCACCGACACGGCGAAAGCCGTGGTGTTCAAAATGACGTCCGGTTTGGTCTCCGCAAACAGCTGGCGTATCAGGTCGGCGGAAACCGGATCCTTCAGACTGCTGACGAAGATCGGCAAGGGATTGAGCCCCTGAGCCGAAACCGCCTCGATCACCGCATCGATTGCCAACAGATCGCCGCCCTGGACCAGGGCGCGATAGAAAATGATAGCCGCGACGGGTCCTGACGCAGGCCATCGGCCAGAGATATCCTCAAGAACCGGCGCTGCCATGCCCGGCCAATACAAGCCGGCACGCAGAATCGGCGACGGTTCCCGCCAAGCCGGCGCCGTCCGCCCGATGAGGTCGGCGGCGTAGCGCAAGAACTGCGTCGCGTTGGCGCTGCCGCCGTGGACGCAATATTGCCAAAGCCGGTGGCAGACGCGCTGCGGCAAGACACAGAGGCCGGCGAGTTCAGGGTCCGGCTGGTCGTCACCCGGCAGCACGGCCAGTTGAATGCCGCGTTGCCGGCAGACCGCCGTCACTTGTTCTATGCCGTAGCTCCAATAACGAACGCCGCCGAGCAACCGCACAACGACCAAGCGCGCTTCGGCGACAATCGCCTCGACATAAAGATCAACCGACATCGGATGGCCGAGATGCAACAGGTTGGCCAGGCGAACCGTGGGGAAGCTGTCGTCAAAGCCGTCGAGCGCCCCGGCCAAACAGGCCAACTCGCTGTCCGCTGCCGACAACACCACAATATCGCCGGGGCTTTGGCCGAGGTCGACCGCCTCTGATCCATCGGATACGGCGCCGGGCTGGGCAGCCAGCAGGTGCATGGGTCAGGAGGCCCTTGGTCAGGCAGCCCTGGGGCCGCCGGCCAACGCCTCGCGAATCGCTGCCTGGTTGAGGCCCTGCTGGCCGATAACCACCAGCCGGCTGGTCCGATCTTCGGTGCCCAGCCAGTCACGATCGAAATAGTGCTGAACCCGGTCGCCGACGGCTTGAACAATCAGCCGCATGTCACGGCCAACGACGCCGACAAAGCCTTTTATGCGCAAAATGTCGTGGGCGCGAATGACCGGCAAAAGTCGGGCACCCAACTCCTCCGGCGAGGTCACGGCGTCGAACTCGACGACAAAACTTTCGAAATCATCGTGCTCATGATCATCGTCTTCGAGGCCGTCATGGTGAGAGGGCCGGGTTTCGAGGTCCGCCTCGGCGGCGGCAGACAGGCCGAGCAGCACATCGGCGTCGATGCGACCTCCGACGGCCTCGATAATTTTTACCCCGGCACGGAGTTCCGGTTTCAATTCCGCATGCAAATTGGCCGACCGCGCCGGATCCAGCAGATCGGTCTTGTTCAAGACCACCAGGTCGGCGGCCCCGAGCTGTTCTTCGAATAACTCCTCCAACGGGCTTTCATGATCCAGATTGTCGTCGGCCAGGCGCTGTTGGTTGAGTGCCTCTTCATCGGTGGCAAAGCGGCCGGCGGCCAAGGCGTCGCCGTCGATAACCGCTATCACGCCATCCACCGTTGCCCGGGTCCGCACGGCCGGCCAGTTGAAGGCCTTGATTAACGGCTTCGGCAGGGCCAACCCGGAGGTTTCGATAATGACGTGATCGGGCAGGTCGGGCCGGTCGAGAATGCGCTCCATGGTAGGCACGAAATCATCCGCCACCGTGCAGCAGATGCAACCATTGGCCAGCTCGAAAATATCGTCTTCATCGCAATTGGGATCGCCGCAAGACCTAATCACTTCACCGTCGACACCGAGATCGCCGAATTCGTTGATAATGAAGGCCAATTTTCGTCCGTTCGCGCTCGCGATCAGATGCCGCAGCATCGTCGTTTTGCCGGCACCCAAGAATCCGGTTATTACCGTAACGGGCAGCTTGGCCATTGAAACGCTCCCTCGATCATCTGACGCGCGCCGCTATGGTGTCGACGCGCTAGAGCAGTATTCGAATTTTCAGGGCACGGCAAGCGTCAGACGCGACTGTCATCGGCAATTGCGCGACACGATGACATCGGCATTAGAGACCGACCGACAAGACTTGCGTCTACCGGCAATGTCCGGTTATGACTCCCATAGAGAATTGAAAATTTGATTGCCTGCCAGAAGGGGGTTTCATGTCGGATCCAGTAACGACGGTGCAAACGCAAACGGCTGCTCAATCGACCGGCATAGGTGCGGTGCTCGCGACCGCCATGCTCGGGCTCGGGCTGCTCTGGGTCATCGGCTTCGGCCCCTCTCAGCTGCTGCACAACGCGGCGCATGACTCGCGCCACGCGTTGACTTTCCCCTGCCACTGATGCGCATCGGCGTTCTTCTCAAGACGGCGTTATTTGCCGGATTTTTAGCCGCAGTCCTTTACAGCGTTGTGCAGGCGGTTTCGGTCGTTCCTCTGATTCTTGAAGCCGAGAAGTTCGAGACCGGTGCGGGCCATCATGGCGCGGCAACACCGGCGGCGAAGTCACAAACCTCGACTGATCAACATTCTCACGATGAAGTTTGGTCGCCGGCCGACGGATTGGAACGGACGCTTTACACGTTCTTCGCCAATCTTGTGGCCGGCATTGGCTTTGGACTCGTACTCGCGGCAGCCATCGCACTGAGCCGCCGGCAAATCGATGGCCCGAAAGGCCTGCTTTGGGGGCTCGCCGGATTCGCCGTGTTTCACTTGGCGCCGGCACTTGGACTGCCGCCGGAACTGCCTGGTTCACAGGCCGCCGAACTGGAACTCAGGCAAGTGTGGTGGGTGGCGACCGTCGCCGCGACCGCAGTTGGCCTGGTGCTTGTGGTGTTTACGCCGCAATCCGCCTTCAAGATCGTTGGCCTAGCAATCATCGTTATTCCACACGTTGTCGGCGCGCCGCACCCGGATGGCGGCGCCGGCGCCGTACCGCCGGAACTCGCCGCGAAATTCGCCGTGTGGTCGCTTGCCGCATCCGCTGGATTTTGGCTGATCCTGGGCTGGAGTTCCGGGATTCTTTATCGGCGATTGTCCGCCACCGCCTAACCGGCACCCTCACATACCCGCGCGAAATCGGGGAAGGAAAACGTTTCATGAAATTAGCAAGTTATTCGCATGGCAGCACCGCCTCGTACGGTATCGTCGACGGCGACGGCATCATTGATCTCGGATCGCGCCTTGGCCCCGAATGCCCGACGCTAAAAGCCGCCCTTGCCGGCAAGTCGTTGAGCGACTTGGCGTCCGCGGCGGCAGGTGCCGCAGCGGATCACAGTTTGGCTGCGATACAACTGCTACCGGTCATTCCGGAACCCGGAAAAATCATTTGCGTCGGCCTCAATTACAAAGCGCACATCGAAGAAACCGGCAATAAGCCGCCGGCGCATCCAATTCTGTTCAACCGCTTCGCCGACAGTGTGGTTGGCCATGGCGCCGATATGATCAGCCCGAATGCGTCGACAGCCTTCGATTTCGAAGGCGAATTTGCCATGGTGATCGGTGCTGGCGGCCGCCATATCAGTGAGGCCGACGCGCTTTCCGCGGTGGCCGGCTACACCTGTTTCAACGACGGCAGCGTGCGGGATTGGCAGTTCCATACCAGCCAGTTCCTGCCCGGCAAGAACTTCTTCCACAGCGGCGCCTGTGGCCCGTGGATGGTGACGGCCGATGAAATTCCCGATCCCAACGCGCTGACCCTGAAAACCCGGCTCAATGGCGAGGAAATGCAGAATACGCCGGTCGACGACCTGTTGTTCGGTCCGAAAGCGCTAATCGCCTATATCTCTACCTTCACGGAGCTGAATGCCGGCGACATCATTGCCACCGGAACGCCGGGCGGCGTCGGCAATGCGCGGGATCCGAAAGTGTTCATGAAGGCCGGCGACAAGATCGAGGTTGAAGTATCGTCCGTCGGCATCCTGTCGAACGACATCGTCGCGGAATAACCTCAGCCGTCCGCAGCAGCGCATGGCTGCGTTGCAAAGGCGGTGCGGCGTTCCGCCGGATTTCGTGATAGATTCAGGCTTCCCTCGGGTTGCTAAGAGATAATCGTGGACCGGTCCAACCTTCATGGGATCGCCTGGATGGCGGTCTCCGGCCTATTCTTTGTCGCCGTCACCGCGATCGTGCGCCATCTCGGCAGCGACATGAACGCCGTGCAGGCCGCCTTCATCCGTTATGCATTCGGGCTGGTGCTGCTGGCGCCGGTGTTCCTGCAAATCCGCCATCAGCGGCCAACGCCCAAGCGCCTGGGACTGCACGCGATCCGCGGCTTGGTCCACGGCATGGGCGTTATGCTTTGGTTCTTCGCCATGGCGCGTATCCCGATAGCCGAGGTCACGGCACTGAGCTTCACGGCACCGATCTTCACGACCATCGGCGCCGCCTTGTTTCTGGGCGAGACCATGCATTTCCGACGCATCGGCGCGGTGCTGATCGGCTTCGGCGGTACCTTGGTCATTCTGCGGCCCGGTATAGAGGTGATCGACATCGGCGCCGTTGCTCAGGTCGCTGCCGCGCCCTTGTTCGCCGCCAGCATCCTGATCAGCAAGAAACTGACCGAAACCGACTCCAACGCCATGATCGTGGCAATGATGGCGGTATTCGTGACCCTGGTCCTGTTGCCACCGGCGTTGATGGTTTGGCGCGCGCCGACAATGATAGAACTGTTTTGGCTGTTTATGACCGCGGTGATGGCGACCGGCGGCCACTTCACCATGACCCAAGCCTTCCGGGCAGCGGAAATCACCGTGACGCAACCGGTGTCCTTCCTGCAACTGGTTTGGGCATCGTTGCTTGGCATGTATCTGTTCGGCGAACAGCCCGACGTTTGGACGTGGATCGGCGGCGGCGTCATCGTTGCCAGCGCCACCTACATCGCCCACCGCGAAACCGTGGTCAAAGGCAGAAGCGAACCAAAGATGGCCGAGATTTGATCGCAAACGATTCCGTGTGGCCGAAACTTGCTCTAGACTTGCCGCATGCGCCGTTTCGAATTCCGCGACAGTTTCTACATCGACCATCCGCCCGAGGCGGCCTGGCCGATTCTCTCGGACACTAATTTCCTGAACGAAATGACTGGCGATGCCCGCTATGTGGCCGAGGATGTCTTGCAGTCTGACGGTTCGGTTCGCCGGATCGCCAAGGGCCGCTTCGGCCCTTTTGCCGCGGAGTGGGAAGAAGGTTTGGGCGAGTGGGTCGAAAATCGATGGGCCCGACAGCAGCGGGTCTATTCCAAAGGCATGATCCGGCAGTTGGACTTCGAATGCAAAATAACGCCAGAAGGCCAAGGCTGCCGCATAGAGTTTGACGTCACCATCAGTAGTGATGGCTTCATTGCCGCGATCGGCCAGCGGTCCGGGATGATGGAAAGCGCCCTTCGGCGCCGCGTCGATTCGATGGTCAAAGCCGCCTCGGTCCTCGCCGGCAAGAATGCCATCGTGCCAGGCGATTGGCATCAAACCCTCGATGAATTGGGCACCGGCGGTGACTTGCCCGCAGCGCCGGCGGCCCGCCTTCGGCGGCTGATTATTGAGATCGAAGCCAGCGTCTACGATCACGGCCTAGCCGATCGGCTGGCCAATTTCCTATCGACGGCCCCTGAAGCGCGGCTTCGAAAAATCCGCCCCCTCGCCTTGGCCCGAGCTTGGAACGCACCGCCGCATGCGGTCATAGAGCTTTGCCTCAAGGCCCAAGAGCTCGGCATGCTGCAAATGAGCTGGGACGTGCTCTGCCCGCGTTGCCGTGGCACCAAACAACCGATCCAAGACCTGGCGGCGCTGCCCAACAGTGTGCATTGCAGCACCTGCAACATCGACTTCTCGCAAGATTTTTCCCGAAACGTCGAACTTACCTTTCGTCCGGCTTCATGGTTGCGCACGCTCGGCAACGGTGATTTTTGTATGATGGGCGCACAATCGACGCCGCATATCATCGTGCAGCGCGACGTCGGTCCGGACGAAACGCTGGACTTGGAGATTTCTTTACCGGCGGGCGCCTATCGCGTCCGCACCGCGGAGGCCGGCAGCAGTTTCGATTTCGATAGCGATGGCATGGCGGGTCCCTTCCCCGCCGTTATAGCTCTAGGCGCTGATGATATCGTCGCCGGCGAACCGGGGCTGCCTGGCCATGTGCGGTTTGAAAACAAGTCCGAGCGACGGCTTGCATTCGTCATCGAGGATCAGGCCTGGCGCGACGACGCGCTGACTGGTGATCAGGCGATCACCATGGCCGCCTTCCGAGAATTGTTGCCCCATCAAGTGGTGCGCCCGGGCGAGGAAGTGAATGTCGGTGAAGTGACCTTGTTGTTTACCGACCTGAAAGGCTCAACTTCGCTTTATGCGGACATCGGCGATGCCATGGCCTACAGACTGGTACGCGACCATTTCGATTTCCTGCGGGCGGCGGTCCGCGACCATCATGGCAGCGTGGTCAAAACCATCGGCGACGCGGTGATGGCTTCTTTCGGTGAGCCCGCCGATGCCATCGACGCCGCCCTTGCCATGCAGTCAGGGGTGGCTGATTTCAATGATGGCCGCGACGATGGCGGCATTGTCTTGAAACTGGGCTTGCACAACGGCGCCTGCATTGGCGTCAATACCGACGGCACACTCGATTATTTCGGCAATATGGTCAACATAACTGCTCGGTTGGAAGGACAGAGCCTGGGTGGCGATATTGTGTTGTCGCAGAGCTTGGCCGACGACCCCGAGGTCGCGCGCCGGCTAATTGACTGCCCGCAAAACACCGAGCAGGTTACCCTTCGCGGGGTCCGCGATCCGGTCGCCATTGTCCGACTGTTGCCGGAATAACAAACAACAAAGGATCATGCACATGGCAGAGCTAGAAGGAAAAGTAAGCGTTATCACCGGCGGGGCGAGCGGCATTGGCGAAAGCGCCGCGCGGCTCTTTGTCGCCGAAGGCGGCAAGGTCGTCATCGCCGATATGCAGCGCGACCGCGGCGCGGCGCTGGCCGAAGAATTGGGCGACGCGGCACTGTTCGAACCCGTAGAAGTGCGCCAAGAAGATCAGGTCAAGGCGGCGATAGAGCGGGCGGTCGACACGTGGGGCCGCTTGGATTGTATGTTCAACAATGCCGGCTTCGGCGGCGTGCTTGGTCCGATTGAAGATATTCCCGTCGACGATTTCGACATGACAATCGATGTGCTGCTGCGCGGCGTTTTCCTCGGCATGAAACATGCCGTGCCGGTCATGAAAAAACAGGGATCGGGTTCGATCATCAACACCGGCAGCATCGCCGGCGTCACCGCCGGCCGCGGCCCGATCGTCTATTCCGCCGCAAAGGCGGCGGTGATCCATTTGAGCAAGACCACGGCCATGGAACTCGGTGAGCACAGCATCCGGGTCAATTGCATCTGCCCGGGCTATATCGCCACGCCGCTTGCCGCGAACACGGTCGGCCGGCCTGATTCACTGATCGAAGAACGTCTTGCCGATTACGAAGGCCGGCAGCCAATTCCCCGCGTCGGCCGTCCCCACGACATCGCCGAGATGGCCTTGTTCCTGGCCAGCGACCGGTCGACGTTCGTAACCGGCCAAGCCCTGGTCGTTGACGGCGGCGCCGCCACCGGGGTGATGTGGTCCGATCAAAAAGAATACTACAAAACCTACCGCCCGATCAAAATCTACAATCCGGATACCGCGTGAGACTTGCGGCAACAACCTAGACCACTGGAAAAAGGAAGTAGTGATGCTGCGCCGAGAAATTCTACGACGACTGTCGTACGCTAGCGGCTTGCTTGCGTTCGGTGGTCTGGTGGCGTCCTGCGGATCGTCGACGAGTAATGCGTCGGCGACCCTTAAGCGAACACCGTCACAGACGGAAGGGCCGTTTTATCCTGTGCGGAAGCCGAAGGACTTGGATCAGAACCTGCTGCGCCAAGGCGGCAACGCGGAACAGGCTGCCGGAGAGCCGTTGCAGCTGAGCGGCCGGGTCGTCGATACCGACAACCAGCCGGTCGGCGGTGCCACGGTCGAGATATGGCAGGCGGACAACAGCGGCATTTACAACCATCCGAATGCGCCCCGTCGGGAAGCCTTCGACATGAATTTCCAGGGCTATGGCGAAACCCGCACCGACGCGGATGGCCGTTATAGTTTCCTGACGATCGTGCCGGTGCCCTATACAGGGCGGCCGCCGCATATTCATGTAAAGGTTAAGACTCCGGGCCATGATACGCTCACCACGCAACTCTACATCAAAGGCCATCCCGACAATGACAGCGACGGCGTCCTCTCCAGACTGTTGTTTCGGAATAAGGATATGTTGATGATGGATATGCGCCCAGCCAAACCCACGGGCACACAAGAAGGCAAAGCGACGGATTTCGATTTCGTCGTTTAAGGTATGCGCGCAAGCCAGGGAGGAACGACACCACCATGATCAATGTCGCCGCACAGGTCCTGATTGCCGGATCCGGCGTCATGGGCCTAGCCATCGCCAGGACGTTCGCCGATGCGGGGATGGCAACAGCGATCCTGAGCAGAAACCCTCAAGCCGTCGCCGATCCGCCACCTGGCGTCGCCGTCACTGGCACGCTGCCGGCCGAACCGCCAGAACTCATAATCGAATCCATTCCCGAACAAATGCCACTCAAACTGACTTTCAACCAAACCGTCGAAGATGCATACGGCGGCAAAACCATACTGGCCTCGAATACGTCATCCCTGCCCCTGCAAAAAATGGCCGATCACCTACGGCATCCGTCGGCGTTTTGCGGTATTCACTATTTTCAACCGGCCGATCTCACCCCATTGGTCGAACTCGCACGGATTGACGAAACCGACGACCACGCCATGCGTCTTGCCCAGAGGCTGCTAGAGCGATCGGGTAAGAAAGTCGTCGTGCTGCGCCGGCCGGTGCAGGGCCTGCTGATCAACCGCCTGCAGCATGCCATCCTGAACGAGGCCTACCACATGATCGATGCAGGACTCTGTACCGCCGCCGACGTCGATCTAGCCGCGAAAGAATTGCTCGGACCCCGCATGAGCGTGACCGGCTTGATCGAGCAGAAGGACCTGTCGGGCCTCGACACCCACGCACGGGCACAAATCGAACTGGTCCCATCCCTCGACCAAACCGGCGTCGCTGCCCAAGTCATTCGGCAAAAATTGGAAGGCAATCAACTCGGCATCAAAACCGGGACCGGCTTCTATCGCTGGAAAGATGTCGACCTAGATACCTATCGCCAACAAACCGGCGCATTGTTGCGCACGGTCATCGACCGCCTCGACCAGGGCCGGCCAAAACCGCCGCCCCTCGCCGATCCGTCGATCAAAGACGGCCGCTAGCCCGAGCCCAATATTGCCTTAAATTACGATCACCCTCGGCTCCGGAGAAAGTCCGGTCAACCTCAGTCTTGCGACGTTTTCGTATCGGCTACGGCACGGGGATTATGTGCGACGGCCACCTCCGTTCAAAAGTTCCAGTTCACCCAAGCGCCGCGCTTGGCTTTTCTCTGGCTGCGCAGAATCAGGTCTTCGATGTCGTAGCCGTTGATCTCAAGCCAATACAACGAGGGCCCCGGCCAAGCGACCGACGGCAGGTCGACCCGTCCCTGGCGATCCAACCGCACACCTTCTGCCCGAAGACGACGCTTTTGTTCCGGATCGGGACCACCATCGCGACGGCTGCTGATCTTGCCCTGGCTATTGATGATACGGTGCCACGGCACGTCGGAGCCCGTAGGCAGCGTGGCCATGGCGCGGCCGACCCGCCGTGCCGAATTAGCCCCGGCGACAAGCGCGACCTGGCCATAAGTCGCGACCTGGCCGGTCGGGATTTGCCGCGCGACCTGATAGATTCGCGCTTCAAGTTCACTTGAAGCCTCTCTTCCGTCACTTGCTCTCGATGCAGCCATTTGAGATCCAAAGGCCTTTCCCATCTACCGGTTGCGCCAATAATGTCGATACCGCAACCAGGAGCAAGCTAGGTCCGATCTGATCCATGACATCGAGGTGTTTACAGTCGAAAGCATCGCCATGGATATCTCGGCAACATCAGCCCCGTTGACTTCGAGAAACAGCCAAACAGATCTTTTTGAACCGTCCACTAAAGTGGAGGAAGACCAGTCGATCCCTACCCCAGCGAAGAAAACCCGCCGTCGATCGGGATCGCCGTACCGGTAACGAAATCCGAAGCCGGCCCCGCCAGGAAGACTGCAATGCCGGCATGATCTTCAGGCTCGCCCCAGCGGCCGGCCGGCGTACGGGCAAGCACGCGCTCGTGCAAGCCCGGCACCTCCTCGCGGGCGCGACGCGTCAGATCGGTGTTTATCCAGCCCGGCAGCACGGCGTTCACCTGAATGTTGTGGCGCGCCCAAGCCGCCGCGGTCGCTTTGGTGAACTGCACGATGCCGCCCTTGCTGGCGGCGTAAGCAGGCACAAAGGAAGCACCAAAGATCGACATCATCGAGCCGATGTTGATGATCTTGCCGAAGCCGGCGTCGCGCATCGGCTGAAATGCCGCCTTGCTGGCCAGGAAAGCGCCGGTCATGTTGACGTCCATGACCTGGTTCCACTCGTCCAGGCTCATCTCCTGCGGTTCCTTGCGCACATTGATCCCGGCATTATTGACCAGGATATGCAATCCACCGTGGTTGGAGACCGCCGCCTCAACCATGGCGCCGCAGGCGGCTTCATCGGTGACGTCGGCGACAACGCTGGTGGCCTTGGCCCCGACCGCTTCGATGACGGCGACAGCGGCCGCGTTTTTCTCTTCATTGCGGCCGGCGATGACCACCGCCGCGCCGGCTTCGGCCATGCCTTTGGCCATGCCGAGACCGATGCCACCGTTGCCGCCCGTAACCAGTGCGACGCGACCGCTCAGATCAAACAATGTCATGATGGGCTCCCGTTCGAACGACACTCGGATACTTCAGCGTTCTTCGCCATAATGATCTTTCATGCGGCGCATGCCTTTCAGCCAACGATCGTAGTCGCTGGTTTTGCGGCGCATGTAATCAAGCACTTGTTGATGGGGGATGATCAGGAATTCTTCCCGGTCCATGGTCTCGACCACGCTATCGGCGAGCTGCTCCGGCTCAATCATGCCGTCGACGCTGGCGATACTTTCCTCGTGCCCCTCGGTCATTGCCGTGCGCACTGCCTGCGGGCACAGCACCGACACGTGGACGCCGCGGCTGCCATAGGTGATCGACAGATATTCCGCCAATGCCACGGCACCGTGCTTGGTGACCGAATAGGTCGCGGAATGGATGTGCGTTAGCAGCCCCGCCGCCGACGCGGTGTTGACCAAATAGCCACTGCCGCGGGCCGCCATTTTCGGCGCCACCGCCCGGGCCGCGTAAACATGGGCCATGACGTGGATTTGCCAGTTCAAATCCCACTCCGCATCCGGCGATTCTTCGCCGCCATAGCGCGCGATACCGGCATTCGAACAGAATATGTCGATCGGCCCGTATTGCTCTTCGGTCTTCGCGACCAATTGCTGAATATCGGATTCTTTGGCGACATCCGTGACCACGCCCAACCCGCCGATCTCATCAGCGACTTCCTGGAGCGGCGCGTCCTGGATGTCGGCAACCGCAATGGCTTTGGCACCTTCCGCCTTGAAGCGGCGGGCAAGAGCTCGGCCTATTCCGCTCGCGGCGCCGGTTATCACGGCCGTCTTTCCTTCAATCTTCATGGCGTTCCCCTGAATGAAATCCAACGAAGCCTACCATGCGGCCAGACACCCAACCAAACCACGGCGCTCAAATCTCGACACCATCGACATGTCGCCTTAGGTTTACGGCCGGCGTCGGTCGAGGTCGGCGTGGGACGGCAAAAATTGGGCTAAAGAAGACATGTTGCTTGGCTACATCGCCGACGATTTCACTGGCGCCACGGATCCTGCCAAGGCGGTTCGTGAGATGGCGTCGCGCCACCATGCGGTCTTGCTGGCAAATCACGGGCCGGTTGTTGCCGGCAACAGCCTAGACGACGCGGTCTACGCGACTGAGGAGCTCGAGGAAACCGCACGCATGTTTCTGTTGCTTCGAGGCCACGACACCCGGTACTTGACGGCGGCTCAAGCCGCGGCGCTACGGGCTCCTTAAGCCAGCGCCAGTTTTCGCCGGCTCCCGACCGGCACCAGCAGACTGTCGATCAGCGCGTCGAAATCCGCGTCTGGGTCATCCAGTCCGAACACTGCGGCCTCGATCGAGCGGCTGTCGGCCTCGCCAATGATCGGTATCGCATAACCCCTAAATTTATTTGTGACCGCATCACGGCCGAGCGGCTGATCCGGCCCACCGCGGGCATTGATGTCATCGGATCTCAGTACCGAGCCGTCGGTCAGCTCAAGCGTGATATCGCCCCAACGTCCGTCCGGGAACCGATCCGAATGGCGCGCTTCTTCGCGCACAGTCGTCCGTGCGACCAGCCCAGCGATAGCCGCATCGTCGAGCCCGCTACCCGCGACTTCGTCGACGCCGACCTGTCCGCGCACCAGTGCCGCCGCCACGGGAAAAGCCAAGCTGTATTGCGCTTGCGCCGTGGTCCGCGGCATAGCCGAGGCGAGGCGCGCGGATTCGGCAAATGTCGCCAGTGTCACGCCGGCAATATCGCCGGCCGTCACGCCGTGCCGTTCTTTGAGTAGGAGTGCGCCGTCAACCAGAGCATGGGCCCAACGGCACACCGGATAGGGTTTGATGTATTGCTCCGTGGTCATCCAGGTTTGGCCGAGGTCTTGCCAGTGGTGGGCGACATCAGCACCTTCGATGGTGATTGCCGGTGCACCGTTGAAGCCACGCTTGGCCAGGAATGCCGCCGTCACACCGGCCAACGTGCCCCAGCCGGATCCGTCGTGCAGCATCGACGGATGATCGATCTCCCGCATCATCTGGCTGCGTGGCCCGTGAAACTCCGCAATACCCAAGGCATGCCGCAGTTCGGCTTTGTTCAAACCCAGTATTCGGGCGCCGATCGCGGCGACGGACAAGGTATTCCAGGCGCCGGACGTATGGTAATCGGCAACGCTCTCATGCAAGGCCAAGCCGGCCCGCGAGGCAAGCTCATAACCGAGGACCATGCAAGTCAAGGCTTCCCGGCCCGAACAGCCGGCTACTGTTTGCGCAAAAGACAACAGTGCCGGCAACGTCGCAACGCCGATATGGCCTTTGCACGGCGCCATGCCGTCGTGGGCGTCGAAATTGTCAATTGCCGTCGCCGCGGCATAAGCGGCACCGGCAGCACTCAAACGCCGGCCATCGAAGATCAATCCGACACTGTCGCCCGGCCTGCCGGCAGCAAACATCTCACCCGCCAACTCGGCGGAAATGCGTCCCGCCTCCGTCGTCGTCGCGACGACAGCCACCCCGATCAAATCGAGCAGTAAGTCCTGGCAGTGCGCCACGACCGGCGCCGGGATGTCGTCAAACCGCAGGCCGGTGATGAAATCACCAACGACAGCGAAGCGATCGCTTATTTCCGTGACCATGGTCGCCTTCTCCGAAACGGCTGTTCCAACTCTTCAGTCATCGATAGGTGCTTAGGACCGTGGCAAATTTTCGACGTAGTTTCAACGAAAATGCCAGGACCATGCGGTTGACGCGGGGCAGCGCCGCGTCGAGCGTGGTTGCGCAAAAGCAGCCGATCGCCGACACTAGCAATCTGCTCGGAATTAGGAGATAGCGGTGCTCACGGCGGTGTTGCTCATATTGCTGACGGTCGGCTTCGGAATCAGCACGCTGGCGCTCGCGGCCGTGGTCGGCTCCATAATTCAGTTGCTCTACGACCCCTATGGCGTCAACGATCCACGGGTCAGGATAATTCTGACTTTAAGCGCCGGCTATCTAGCGGCCTATGTCGGCCTGTGGGGTGTTGCCATCGAATATGCGTAATCGCCATGCGCGATTAGGCTTGCGCTCGGCGAATGGCGGCAGCGACGATGTCCGCTGTCTCTTGCGGGTCGCGCCAACCGCCCATTTTTACCCATTTCGTCGGTTCCAAATCCTTGTAATGCTCGAAAAAATGACTGATCTGGTCGAGTAAGACCGGCCGCAGATCGGTGTAGGAGGCGATGTCGGCGTAATAGGGATGCAGATCAGAGACCGGCACGGCGATGACCTTTTCGTCCGGCCCGCTTTCGTCCTCCATAACCAAGGCGCCGATCGGACGCGAGCGCATGACGCAGCCGGGAATGACCGGGACCTGACCCAACACCATGACATCGAGCGGATCGCCGTCCTCGGACAGGGTGTGCGGCACAAAACCGTAGTTTGCCGGGTAATACATCGCCGTATGTAGGAAACGGTCGACAAACACCGCCCCACTCGACTTGTCGATTTCGTATTTTACCGGGTGGCCGCCCATGGGGATCTCGATAACCACGTTGATGTCCCATGGCGGATCTTGGCCGATCGTGACCTTGTCGATGTTCATGGTTATGTGTGCTCCAAACCGTCTTCACTCACGGGACACCGAGCATTTGCCACAGCCTACCGTCAAGCCCTATTATGCGAATCGTCGGGACCTTAAAACAATCGACTATCAATCGGGCCGGCGCATGCGGTCAGCCAATGCAGCGTGGAACTTGAAGAAATGAGAATCGCTAAACGGGCCTTCGCGGTTGCCGCTTTTGCCGCCGGACTATTAGGCACCAACGCCCTGGCGGAAGTGATCACCGACCCGATCAATCCGCTGGACTACACAGAGGCCCAGTACGACGAATTGGTCGACCAAATCGACCGCTTCTGCAGCATTTTTCCGGCCGACTACAAACCGGATTGCATCAAAACGCAATTCGACGCCTTCGGCGACCTGATGCTGCTCGGGCGCGAGAAGCCGGACGCCATCACCCGGGTCATGAAAGTCAATCTCGGCGACTACGCTGAAGCCTTCAAAGCGGCTGAACGGTGGAGCCTACGCGGCAATGTCAGCATCTTCAATCGCCCGACCGTGACGGAAAAGGATTCCGGCCCGTAGTCGGCCCTGCCGGTTCAGCGGCCGCGCCGCTGAATGTCCCGGCGTCGATCGGCGAAACGTTTGGCCTGCTCCGCGCTCAGCACAGGCGCCAATTTGGCCTCGAGCTCATCATAGATTGTCGACAATTCGCCGCGAAATTCGCGGACCGCGGTTTCTGCCCGCGCACTGGCGGACAACACTGAAACGGGCGCAAGCGATCACGCGATCGGCCTGCTTCATCTACGCCAGGGCCGGAAACTTCACCACCGTCAACCGCCTCGATCATGCCGGCGCCGACGACGACAAACGCCACGTCCCGCTGGCGACAGAACGCCACGAAAAACCATGCCCCGAGTTCTTCCGACTGACAATCCGCGTGGTCAACGGCCACAGGATACACGGGGGCGACGGTGCTACGGCGAGTCCCCTATGCAAACATTCAACGAGGCAATACCATTGGCCAAGGAGAAGATGATCGCGTCAAAGGCATAGTCGACAAGGGCGACGGAACCGACTGTCCTACAATTTTGCCACGCCAGACATTGTGCTTAGCATATTAGCGGAAGGTTACATCATGGCATCAGGGGCCCAAAACTCTGCAACCGCAGACAAGCCGGGATTTAGCTATGACGCAAACATCAAACCCTATTGGGAGGCCGCCACCAGAAATCCGGCTTGGCTGCTCATGTTCGTCTTCGGCCGGTTTAACTGGGTGCGCGCGCTCGCGCGCTTGCGTCACAGAATCCTGAACAAACCGGTGAAACAGGCGGGTGCTTCTTCCGTGTTCCAAGGCATCGCTATTGAGCAAGCTGTCTCCGATCTGGAGGCCCAGGGGCATACACCCTGTTTCAAGCTAAACAGCGACCGGCTTCTGGACGTGAGGCAATACTTGGACAAAAAAACCTGCCATGCCGGCGACGGCGACCCAATCGCGTTTCTTTTCGAAGACCGCGAGAAGGTAATGGCCGCTAAGGATCAAACTATATGCCATGGATATTATTTCGATGACGACGTAGCCGATCCTGTAATCGACGACATTGCCAAGGATCCGCAGATCCTTGCTGTGGCCCGAAAGTATTTCAATGCCGAACCTGTTCATGTGATGACCAATTTATTTTGGTCATTTCCTTTAGAGCCCCACCAGCGTCCCACCGGCCGTCGGCAAGGCACCCTGACCTTCCATTTCGATGTTGACGACTATCAGGCTGTTCGGATGTTTCTTTATCTCACAGATGTCGATGAATTCACGGGTCCGCATGTCCGCGTGCCCAGGAGCCATCTGCACAAACGTTTTTGGCATCGGGTTTCTCCTTTCAGATCACGGTCGGACGAAGTCATTGCCGAGGTCTATGGTCAAGACGCCATCGATACGGTGACAGGGCCGGGCGGTACGGGATTTCTGGAAGATGCATTTTGCTTTCATAAAGCCGCACTGCCGGTGACGGCCCCGCGCCTTATTATGATTACGCACTATGCCGTCCGCGATTACCGAATTCACGAAGGCCCGCAAACCCAAAATTTTCCGCTGGAGTAAGCGTCGAACGCGGTCAGCCCCGTTCGGCTTTCATCAGGATCTGTCCCATAGCGGCCCAACATTCGCGCGACGGGGGTCACACCAGCACACAAACCGAGCAGAATATGTTTTTCATTTCAAAGGGTTAAATGGTGGGTGCACAAGGACTCGAACCTTGGACCTACTGATTAAAAGTCACATCACTTACGTCGTTACGCATTGATCCAGTTCAAGCACAGAAGGCCTAGTTCGAAAGCCTCGTCTCTAGCACCTCGTGCTCCTGCCGTCATCATCCTTTGAAAGTTGTTTGGGGTTTTTCAACACAGTTGGCATATTTGACCAGGCACCGCGTAGCGATTTAGATAATGTAGGCAGCCATGTCCAAGGTTCTTGAAGCTTTTAGTCGCGATCACGTCAATTTGTCTGCATTGCTCGACATCCTAGAGCGGCAGATCTCCAACCTCGACGGCGTCGGTGTAATCGATCTCGAAATCGTGGAACTGATATTGGGCTACATAGAACGGTATGCGGAGCAATGCCATCACCCTACGGAAGACCTGATTTATGAAGCGTTGACGGCGCGACGAATGGCGATCGGCAATTATATGAGCGGACTTCACGCCGAGCATGCCAATTTGGCGGATTTGACCGACAAACTTCATAGCAAAGTCGTCGAAATATCGCGAGGCAAATCCTCGGCTGACGATGAACTGGTAGAAGCTGCCAACCAATTTATAAAAACCTATCGGCGACATATGGAACTCGAAGATACGTTTTTGTTCCCCGCTGCCCGCGACAATTTAAGCGACCGGGACTGGGAGGACATTGACGCCCGGGCGATGGTCCATGCTAGGCATGCATTCGCAAAGAACGTCCAGGAACGTTTTCAGGCGCTGCGAGACTACATTCATAGGCTCCAACGGATCAATGTGACCGAGGGGATCCCCCTATCCGACTAACTTCACGCCCCCCATTTGGCATCAACTGTCGACGCTGATGGCAGCCTATTGTGTTCCGAGGCTAACCTGCGACATGCCCTCACACGGCCTGAAAGTCTGTTGCTGAAGACCTAGCCGACATTCGCCCACCAGCCTCGCGAGAACAGCAGCGATCAGAATGGGGCAACTGGCCAAAACCTACTCCCGCGAGCAAAACTCAACTTCAGCCGGGTTGGCTGATGTCTGTTGTCAGATAAAGCCGACGAGTCGACGCCGAAGCTGATTCAGTCGTTCTTGACCCAAAGCGGTCCTCGCGGGACTCAAGATTCGCGTTCACCAGCCGTCGAAAATCACCCGCTTCTCTACTTTCAAATTTTCGATCCGGAAGGGCCTAATCAAAATCACATGAAAATGCTGCCATTAATTGATGCGACAACGACAGCAGCTTGCGGTGGCTTGGGATATCACCGGACGGTCCCGATAGAACACCTTGAACACGCGAAGCGGACTAGCTTGGTCATAATTGTCGATGTCCGTCGGGAGTGAGCGGTTTGCCTAGTCGGCAAATTAGGGGCATGCTTTTCCGGTTCCACGTCAGGAGTCCCAACTGCTAGACATTGCGTACATCGGCCGCTTGCCGCCGTTTCGAGGCGGTATCACGGCGCGCCTGTCGCGGTTGCTCTTGGAGCTCGCGTCGCGGGGCCATCACATCCGGGCGGCGGACCCGATTTCCCCGAAATCACAGATGGCGGCCGGCCCGGATTGGTTTGCTGCCGCCCACCCCAACATCGCTCTCGTCCGAGACCTGGGGCCCGGCTACGATACGGCGGGCGTTCACAGCTTTGGGTCAGACAAAGACCGGCGGCTGCAAAAAACCGCTGTGCAGCAATGCCTGAGTGCGTGGTGGCGCGAGCGGCCGTTCGATCTCGTGGTGCTCAGCGCCGAGTTCTTCGTGTGGGGCGTGCCGAAGTTCTGCCGGCAACGGGGCATAGCGTTCGTCGTCTTCGGTGCGGGCATGATCGAGGCCGTCGCCGGTGGCGACCTCACGGGTCCGGTGGTGGAGGATATCCTGGTGTTGATGAAACGGGCTGATTGCGTGATCGCTTGCGCCCGCTTCATGGGCCGCCGGTTTGTTGAGTTCGGCTTCGAACGCGTCACCGCAATCCCGAACGGCGTCGACGTCGAGCTCTTTCAGCCGGGTCCCCGTGATCGCCGGCTTGCCGCGTGTTTGGGCGTTCGCGACGATGACGTCGTCTTTCTGCACGCTTCCCACTTTCACCCGGTCAAGCGGCCGCGCGACATTATCGAGTCGGCGAGCCTGGCGCTCGAAAGGAATCCCAATCTCCTCTACCTAATGGTGGGTGGCGGCAGCGACCAACTGCGGGCCGAGCTCGAGGCACTCTGTGACCGCCGCCGGATCGCCGACCGGTTTCGATTCCCGGGTTGGCTGCCCCACGATCAAATGCGCGACCTCTATCAATTGGCGGACGTCGTTTTGATGCCGTCGCAGTCCGAGGGATTGTCCAACGTGTTCCTCGAGGCTCAGGCCAGCGGCCGGGTTTTGTTGGCGAGCGACATTCCGGGGGCTCGGGAAGTCGTCGAAGACGGTAAAACCGGTGTTTTGTTCCCGCGGGGCAATGTGGCCGCTCTGGCGGAAAAGACCCTGAGCCTGGCCGCAGATCCGGCGCTGCGGCAGGGCATTGGGCGTCGGGCGCGGAATTATGTGGCGCGTCACCACCGGCTGGACGACGTGATCACAGGCTATGAGAATGTGTTCCGCGGCGCCGTCTGAGGTCAGGGTGATGTCGTGTGTCTAGCCTCCCCATTCGACTTTGCGGATGCCTTGGACACGAATGGAGATGCGCAGCCCGGGTTTAATACGCTTACGCTCTATGGGTATCTTGCCGGCAATCGCCGACAGTTGAAAGCGAGAACCTGGTGCCCGTCTCTTTCGATGATTGCCGCCCTTCCTGCACCGTTCGACCGGCTGATCTCTCAGTGTTCCTAGCCGACATTCGATCACCAGCAACACGAGAACAGTGGCGATTGGAACGGTGAGAATCGACCGAAAACTACCTCGGCGAGCAAATCTCAAATTCAGCTGAGTTGGCTGATGTCGGCTTACGAGTATAGCCGACGCGCCGACGAGGATGCTGATTCCGTCGTTCTTGACCCAGACCGTGTGAAAACGCCGGAAATTGGCTCTGGATTTTGTTTCTGCTTGGTCTTCGGAAATTCCGTATTAATGAAATCAATAGCTTAGGCGAGGCCGAGTTTCAGAATTTGGATCTATCTTCGGCCGGAGCTGAGTTTCCACACACCCAAGACCCAAACCGGCCGTGCCAACAGCCACACCGACACGGTTGATCTTGCTTCGATGCGGTCATATTGGCAGGCTATTCTCTAGTCTTCAGATTTACCCGGGTCGGGGAAGCCAGCCTTAACCAATGTTCTCACATATTCGTCATACATCGGTTTGGGGAACGTCTTTGTGCCACCCAGAAAAGCTTGGACCCTTTCCGGATGCCCCGTGAGCCATTGCTTCAGTTGCGCTCGCGCTTCCTCCTCGCGGCCCAACTTCATGTAGGCAAATACCAGCCGGGGGTGCGCCCACCAAAAATCCGGGTGCTTATTGAGAATGCGCGAGGCTACCTCTATCATTTCATCGTAGCGACCCAGTTGCCTCAATGCTTCCGATTTGGGCCAATATTCCCACGGTGCCAAGTTCGGGCTAAGCCGTTGCGCTCGATTAAGCCACCTTAACACTTCCTCCGGGCGGCGGCCATCCATGACAAGCACTTCGGCGTACGTCAAGGCGACTGCGGCTGCGCCGGGTTGCAAAGTTAGTCCCTTTTCTGTCTCCGCGAATGCTTTTTCGCGCTCACCACTTTGCAACAATATATAGGCAGACTGCATGTGCAACCAGGCAGGGCTATTGCCCATCGCTAAGGCCTTCTCAAGTGACTTAATCGATTTCGAATAAGCGAGCGCCGGATCCCGTGCCCATCCGTTGTAAAACTCAAGGTAAAAAGTTCTTGCGCGCCATCCTTCGGCGCTACCAAAACTTGGGTCGAGGGCAAGGGCTTGCTCTGCAAATGCACGCGCCTTGAGTATATCCTCTGGTGTAAAGCGGTACCAAAAATCGCGGGCCTTCAACATCAATTGGTACGCTTCGGGGTTTTTGGTTTCGCGACGCCAAACTCTACCCTGTTCGCCGACAGTGAGCTTTACTTGAAGCTCTTCAACCACTTTAGCGGTGATATCGTCCTGTAGCGCCAGTATATCGCTGGTTTTTCGGTCGAATGTGCCGCCCCAAATTTGACGGCCGCTTAACGCATCAATGAGTCGGGCTGTGATACGGATTGTTTCCTTGGTCTTTTGAAAACTTCCTTCCAGCACATGGCGAACACCAAATTTCTCGGCAACCTCCTTCACTATGAACGGTTTACCTTTGAAGGAGAAAGTCGAATTGCGACCGATGACAAACAACTGTTCTGTCCTGGCCAGAGCTGTGATTATCGAATCGACTATTCCGTCAGCGAGAAAGTCTTGCCCCGAATCGCCGCTTAGATTTGCAAACGGCATGACGGCGATGGAGGGCTTGTCCGGTAGCTTGTATGCAAATTTGCTAGGATCTGCCGGTACGAAATCCAGCCGCTGCAACCACCACCAAGTGCTGCCGCCAATGATCGCCACCAACACCACGACGGCCGCTGAAGCCGAGTTCTTCCACCGTGGCGTCGTCACGTGAGCCGGCGCTTTCTTTTCCTCGCCATCGCCCAAAACTCGAAACACCCTAACCGGGCGGTCGATGTTCTTGACGTCGACTTCTCCTTGATCGTCAACGGATATATCCAGGCGGTCGCGTACCTGGCGGTACGTATCATCAGAGATCAGTATCCCGCCGGCATCGGCTATCGCTTCCAGTCTTGAAGCGACAATCACGCCATCACCGTGAATGTCGTCCCCGTCAACGATGATATCGCCGACATTGATGCCAATACGAAAGATAATGCGCTGATCGTCCGGGCGGTCGGCTTCTAGTTCAGGTAAGATGTTTTGAATTTTGGTTGCGCAGGCAACAGCTTCGACTGCCGATGGAAATTCCAATAGGAATGCATCGCCCATTGTCTTGATGACGCGACCACCATGGCTTTGCACGGTGGGTTCAAATAGATCGTTTTGAAGTTCGCGGAAACGGGCATGGGTGCCGGCCTCGTCTGCATTTATCAGCTTCGAGTAGCCAACCACATCGGCAACGACGATTGCCGCCAAGCGTCTTTCAATACTCCCCTCAACCATGCGCGTTTCTGTCCTTGTTGATAGTCGTTAGGATATTCTACCGAGATGGAGGCCGAAATTCCATATGGCAGAATGACCGGTTTTGGCACATCGCTACAGACCTTGACTCAGCCTCGAGTTTCCGATGTCAGGATCTTAGCCGACATCAGGTCGCCCGCGTCGCGAGAATAGCGGCGATTGGACCGAAGCGCGTTGACCAAAATCTACTTCGGCGAGAAAATCTCAAATTCAACCGAGTTGGCTGTTGTCGGCTGTCGAGCATAGCGGACGTGCCGACACCAAAGCTGATTCAGTCGCGATTGACCCCTTGCAGACCTAAACGTCACTTAGGGATGCGGCGGTGCACGACCTGTTCGGCATCCCTTTCATGGTCGCCGACGGCGAGGCCTTTTGCGGTGCCGACGGGATCGAGTTCCTGGACTGTTTCCTGGCGGAAAAATCGGCTTAAAAGCTAATCCAGGCCGGCGCTGCGTAACGCTTCGACATCCCGGCGCAGGCGCTCACGATCATCATAATATTGCCGCTTGGCCCAGTCTTCGGTGTGAAAATCCGGATAATATTGCAGCAATTTTATTGCCGCTTGCGCGGCGGCGTCCTGCTGACCCATTTCAACCAGCGCAATGATCCGATCGTCATGACCGGCGCTGGCCCGAATTTTTTGATGTTTGGCGATAACGTCCAGCGCTGCCGCGTAACGGCCGGTCAGACGCAAGGCATGGGCCAGGACGCCGAGCACCCAAGGCCCATGAAAGGGATCGAGCCGGCGGGCTTCTTCGAGGACCAAAATAGCTTCCTCGCTACTGCCGCAGTAGTTAAGGATCCCGCCGAGCAGAAATTTTGCGAAGGCATTGCTGGGTGCCAGCTCCGCCGCCCGGCGGAGTTCCCACACTCCCACCGCGTGGTCTCCTTGATAGGCCAAGGCGAAACCCCTGGCACAATAGGCCAAATATAAATCAGGCGCGATCTCGATACTGCGGTCCACGGCTTTGAAGCCATGCGCCAGTTCAGTCTTTTCGTCCTGGCTCCAGCCGTAGCGCACCCGGATAAAATGGAGCAGGGCAATCATGCCCCAGGCAAATGCATAATCGGGATCGATCCGAACCGCTTCGCGCAGATGCTCCAGGGTACGCTCAATGCCGGCATGGCTGGTATCCTCAAAAGCCGACATGGCCTGAACGGCGGCCCGCCAGGCATCCAGACTGGCGGTGCCCTTGCGGCTATCGGTAGCATATTCCCCTTCCGACAATTTCTGACCCAGGGCACTGACGATATTGAGAGTAATCTCGTCCTGCACCGCGAAAATGTCGCTCAAGTCGCGGTCATAGCGTTCGGCCCAGACTTGAGCGCTGGTTCCGGCATTGATCAATTGTGCGGTGATACGCAGGCGCTGTCCGCCGCGGCGGACACTGCCTTCCAGCACGTGAGTGACATTGAGATCGCGGGCAACGGTGGCGATATCGACGGCCTTGCCTTTATAGATGAAGGTCGAATTGCGCGCGATCACCAGCAGGCCGGGATATTGCGACAAGGCCATGATCAGATCTTCGCACAGACCATCGGAAAAATAGTCTTCTTCCGGATTACCGGACATATTGTCGAAAGGCAAAACAGCGATAGATGGCTTGCCGGTTTGATCAACAAAGTTTTCTCCTGACGGAAGATCGGTCTGTGGCTCACTTTCAGTTGCGCCAGAAGGATCACTTAAAGTGGCCACGAAGCGAAAGCCGCGTCTGGGTACGGTTTGGACGATTTCTTGTTTTACCCCGGTATCACCAAGAACCTTCCTTACGGCCCTAATCCGACTGGCTATCGTCGCGTCTGCCACGATCCGACCGTGCCAAACATTCTCAACCAGTTCATCGTGACTAACCACCTGTTCGCGGTTCTCGATCAGAAAAAGCAATAAATCAAACACCTGCGGCTCAATAGCGCACGGCGTGCCCGCCTTACGAAGCTGATGGATTTTTGTATCCAGTTCGAAATCAAGAAAACGGTGGATCATTTTGCCACAATAGGTTTGCTCGAACCGACATCACGATCCGGCTCTCATGCCATATTAATGCAGATTTTTAGGCAAACAGCACGATCTGCACAGAAAAACCTGGCAATCCGCAAAACAAATGCACGGGCCGTGCAAGCGGTCCTTTCTCTCATTGGTTAGCGTTATTCATCGACTTGATTAGGCGTCGAAACAAAGCGCCAACATAAGAGAGAACGGAACAATGAATGATCTTAACCAATTCAAAGCCAATTTCCCCGCGAAAAATCATGATCTCCCCGCGGTTGTTGCACGAGAATTTGACGACGCGATGAAAGCGTCTCCAGCCAAGAACGTAGGGCAGGCTCATCGAAACCACCAGATTGTTGGGGCCTTGTCGAGGCCGTTCATTGCAGTCATGAGATCTTGGTTCGCAGCACGGCCTAGCAAGAGCATTTCTTCTTGATTGCGAAGATGGAGTGAATGTCGGCAGTTGGCACATTACTGCCGAACGGGCCGATCAGCGGTTTGATCGTTATCGGGGGCTAAGCCGCCATTGGCCCACAAGCCTCACGAGAATAGCGGCGATTAGAACGGGGCGAATTGACCAAAATCTACTTCGGCGAGCAAATCTCAAATTCGGCCGAGTTGGCCAATGTCGGTTGTCGGGTAAAGGGGTCGGACGAACGGCGAGACTGGTTCGGCGGTAGTTGACCCAACTGCGACATTGGCACAGGTCTTCGGTTCCGACGTACCGCATTCGGAGTCTCGCGCGAATTGGTTCACCTTATCTTGGTGTGGTAGCGTCCTCATCCGCAAGATTTCCTCTTAAGATTAGACAATTTGGCAAGGAGAGGCGCATGCCCAATCCAGCCACAATCCGGGAGCAACGCCTTCGCAAGACGAAAGCGCAACTGATCGACGAGATCGAGAAGCTTGAACAACGCGCCGCCGCGACCCTCGAGGGCGGCATAGAATTGAGGCGCCGCGAGCAGGAACTAGCCGAGAAGGAAGCGCAACTCCGGGTCGCGCTCACCCATATGCCGGGCGGCATGAAGCTCATCGATGGTGACCGCAAATATGTGCTCTTCAATCCGCAGTATAGCGAGTTACACGATTACCCAGACGGACTTCTCAAAGTTGGGGGATCGATTCTTGACGAAGCGCGATTTCAAGCTGAACGCGGAGACTACGGTCCTGGTGATCTAGACAAATTGATCGAAGAGTCGCTTGTTCCCTACGAGAGCGGCGTATCTGAAAGCTACGAGCGAACACTTCCTGGTGGACAGACGCTCCAGTTCTACTCCGCGCCGACGCCCGAGGGCGGCTTCGTCAGCATCGTCACCGACATCACCGAGCGTAAGCGGGCCGAAGAGGAGCTATCGGAGAAAGAGTCGCAACTCCGGGTCGCCTTAGACAACATGCCCGGCGGCATACGGTTCGTCGACGAGGACCGGAACTATGTCTTCTTCAATTCCCGATACCTCGAATTGTATGATTTTCCCGAGGGGCTTTTCAAAGTTGGCAATCACTGTCGTATCGAAAACCTCTATCAGGCCGAACGCGGAGACTTCGGCCCCGGTGAACCGGAGGCGTTGACCGATAATTGGCTTACCGCCTCCGAGAGGGGCAAAACCGTAAGCTACGAGCGGGAGATCACCGGCAGCGGGCGGACGCTTCAGGTTTACGCTGCGCCGACGCCCGAGGGCGGTTACGTTAATATCGCCACCGACATAACCGAGCGCAAGGCGGCCGAAGAACAGTTAATGGATGCGAAGCAGCGATCGGAGGAAGCCAGCAATCTGATTGCCGAGAAGAACAGCATGCTTGAATCGCTTTCGAACCAGCTGTCCAAGTATCTCTCGCCACAGGTCTACGCCTCGATCTTCGCCGGCAAGCAGAGAGTGGAAATCGCTTCCAAACGAAAAAAGCTGACCATTTTCTTCTCCGACATCGCCGATTTCACTGGAACCACCGACACCCTGGAGTCTGAAGAGCTGACCAACCTCCTCAATCACTATCTGACCGAGATGTCAAAGATCGCCTTCCACTACGGGGCGACGATCGACAAATACGTCGGCGACTCCATCATTGCGTTCTTCGGCGACCCGGAAACACGCGGTGTCAAGGAGGACGCGAGAGCTTGCGTGAACATGGCGATCGCCATGCAGCGGCGCATGCGGGAGGTCCAGTCCGAATGGCTAGATATGGGATTGGAGAAACCATTCGAGCTGCGCATCGGCATCAACACGGGCTTCTGCACGGTCGGCAACTTCGGCAGCGAGGACCGCATGGACTACACCATCATCGGCAACGAGGTGAACCTCGCTGCGCGGCTCGAATCGCACGCCGAGGTCGGCAGCATCCTCCTGGCCCATGAGACCCATGCGTTGGTTAAGGACACGGTAATGACCGAAGAGGCCGGTACCCTGACCGTCAAAGGCTTCGCCAAGCCCGTTCGAACCTATGCGGTCACGGGGCTTTACGAGGACTTGGCGAAGCAGGGCAGAATAGTCAGCAGAGAACAGGACGGCGTTCGGGTTTTGGTTGAACTAAAGAAAGGTGACAAGGCGGACGCGATCAAGGCCATTAAGGATGTACTTTCTCAGCTGGAGGAGTGAACGGACAGGAGGCCGTCCATGTAAACAATCGGAGTTTCCCAATGTCCCTTAATGGGATGTCCCGGCCGTGCTCCCACCTCCGTTTGCCAGCATGCTGCGGGGGTGCAACATGAACAAGGAGTACGGACATGCCCCGCAAGAACTCAACGAACCCGATTGCCACCATTGGCATCGACATTGGTAAGAATACGTTTCACCTGATCGGCCTCGACAAACAGGGCGCCATCGTGATGCAAACCAAACTGTCGCGCAGCCAGCTTGGACGCCGTCTTGTCACTGTTTCGCCCTGCCTGATTGGCATGGAGGCATGTTCTGGCGCCCATCACATCGGCCGTATGCTGGAGGAGTTTGGCCATGACGTGCGGCTAATTTGAATTAGTTCCGATCTGATCTGACACCGTCCCTTGGAAAGGACGAGGGTTACCGGTTTTGATGGCGGTGCAAACCGAACCATCGAAACCCATTGAAAGGTAACCCTCATGCTTCAGAGTAATGAAAAGATCATCAAACACAAAGTCGGTCTTCTGAATTTGGCGGAAGAGCTGGGCAACGTGTCGAAGGCCTGTCAGATCATGGGCTTGTCTCGCGACACGTTTTATCGTTACAGAACCGCGGTTGAGGATGGCGGTGTCGAGGCGCTGCTTGAACGGCCGCGTCGAGGCCCTAACCTGAAGAACCGGATCAATCTTGAAACCGAGAATGCCGTTGTCGCGTATGCCATTGACTATCCGGCGCATGGCCAAGTTCGCGTCAGCAACGAATTGCGCAAGCGCGGTGTTTTTGTTTCCGCCAGTGGCGTGCGCTCGATCTGGCTGCGCCACGACCTGGCCAACTTCAAGCGCC